>Ga0136617_10000128_pt1 | contig 53712 bp, 48 predicted proteins | sample AntDrymUQ3222106_2_FD_129672 | JGI IMG/M metagenome (GOLD analysis project Ga0136617, IMG submission 129672) | Polar desert sand microbial communities from Dry Valleys, Antarctica - metaG UQ322 (21.06) | ecosystem: Environmental > Terrestrial > Soil > Desert | place: Antarctica: Dry Valley...
CGCTGCGCCGGCAGCATGAACGGACCACCAAGCGCCTGCTCGCCCAGCTCGAACGCCTCGGACATACCGTCACGCTGCAAGGAGCCACCGCCGCGTAGGGCCAACCTATTTTCCTACCAGCCCACGCCAACAGCTGGGCGTACCCGGACTCTCGAGCGGCCGCCGACAGTTCGTCGACGAGCTCGCCGCTACCGGACCTCACGGCCACGGCGGTGTGCGTCTGCTTGTGCGGGTCAACTCCGATCACGAGCGTCATCACTTCCCTTTCGTCTGATTTCGGCGGAAGCGGAACTCCGGCGGACAAGCCTCGATAGGGGCAGGGGCCACGCTCCTCTTAGGTCACGCTGGAGATCCTCGGACGGCAACGGACGATAGAACCGGTGCTGGTCAATCTCTCCCCCTCTCGTCTCGAGAGGGGATGACAGCGGGACCCAGAGTCAGCCCGCCGCCGATCCGAGGACCTAACCGCCGGCCGCGGACGCCATCGCGTCCATCAACCGGGGCGGCCCCATTCAAGTCAACCGGGCCGCGCTTCAACGATGACAGTGAGCGGGGTCGCATCGTCCGAACGTCCAGCCGTGCCGCCTAACGGCTTGGACAGCCGTACGACATTCCCGCCCCCTGCTGCCGTGGACGTACGGGGCGTCCGACGTTCAAGGGGTGTCGCTCACCCACCCCCACCGGCGCGCTGCGCTCCGCCGGCATCGTTGGCATCCTGCTCGCCGTGGCGCTCATCGCCCTGCCGACCGCTCTGTGCACCCGCGCGTACGCCGCGAACCCTGCCGGGACGCTCGGCGTCTACGCGGGCGGCGGCAACGCTGACGCCGTCGCTGCGTTCGAGTCGCGGCTGGGACGCAACGTCAACCAGGTGCACGACTTTCAGCCCAAGGATCGCTGGCGCGCGCTCAGCGACATCAGCTGGCCGCTCGAGCGCTGGAGCGCGTCGCGCTACGCGCACCGCGTCACCTACAGCATCCCCATGCTTCCCGACAACGAGGGCACGCTCGCAGAGGGCGCCACCGGTGCCTACAACAGCCACTTCCGCGCGCTGGCGCTGGCGCTCGTCGCCGGTGGCGACGCAGCCGCCACGCTGCGCCTGGGCTGGGAGTTCAACGGGGACTGGTTTCGCTGGTCGATCGGCGTGCCCAACGGCGCCGCCCACTACGCCGCCTACTGGCGCCAGATCGTCAACACGATGCGGTCCGTGCCGGGCGCGAGCTTCAAGTTCGACTGGTGCCCGAACAACGGCAGCTCGAACGTCAACGGACAGCCGCTGGTTGCAGCGAGCGCCTATCCGGGCGACGCCTACGTCGACTACGTCGGCATGGATATTTACGACCAGAGCTGGTTGGCCCGACGCGGTGACGCCGGCGCCCGCTGGCGCGACAACGTGACCCGCCAGGACGGCCTGGAGTGGCAGCGCCGATTCGCCGCGGCGCACGGCAAGCAGATCAGCTTCCCCGAGTGGGGCATCGGCCACCGCAAGGACGGCCACGGCGGCGGCGACTCGCCCTACTTCATCGAGCGCATGTACGAGTGGATCCGTACCAACCAGGTCGCGTACCACAACTACTTCGAGTTCGCCGACGCCGTTCTCGACGCGGCGCTGTTCGGCGGCAGGTCGCCGCGGATCTCCGCACGCTTCATCGAGCTGTTCGGGCCGAACTCGACGGGCGGCCCGATCGACGGCCGCTCGCAACCCGCCGCCGCCACCAGCGCCGGCCCCGGCGCGGCGAGCGCGGAGGCAACGCAGCTGAGCATCACGCGGGCACGGATCACGCGCCGCTCACAGCGCCTGGAGCTGCTCGCGCCGATCACGCGCCTGGCCTCCGGCAGCGCGCACGTCGAGCTGCCGGCGGGCGGCCGTCGCACGCACTTCGCCGCAACCATCGACAGGAAGCGCGGCCATCTGCGCATCAACCGTCCGATCACCCGCCGGCAGGCCCGCCGGCAGAGCGCCATCGTGACGATCAGCTATCCCGGCAACGCACGCACGCTTCCCAAGAAGGTCCGGCTGCGCGCGGCCTCGCGCGCGGCGCGCCTGAGGTCAAGCCGGCCGAGGATGAAGGCCGTTGGGCTGATCACGAAGGGCACGGTCGCCAAGGCCGCGCGCGGCGTCGTCCGGCTCGAGCTCGCCTACAACGCCGACGGTCAGAACCTTGTGCGCAGGTTCAGCGCGAAGATCGCGAACGGCCGCTGGGCGCTCAGCGCGGCGCTGCCTGCCGAGATCCGCGCGCAGATCGCCCGCCGCTCGGGCAGCGTCAACGCGTACGTGCTCTATACGGGCTACGGACCCGCCTCGATCGGCGGCGAGATGCGGTTCTACAAGGTGCTCGGCCCGCGCTGACGGACGGCGATGTCGGTCACCGCGCGCTGCAGCACGTCGCCGATCGGGCGCCAGTCGTAGTGCGCCTCGACGGTCTCGCGCGCACGACGCGTGAGGTCGCAGACGAGATCGTCGTCGCCCAGCAGGCGGTCGACGCAGCGCGCGAAGTCGGCCGGATCGTCAGCGATGAGGACATCGCGCTCGTGCTCCACGTCGAGCCCGGCGCAGCCGAGCGTCGACGTCACGACCGGCAGGCCGTGCGCCATCGCCTCGATGATCTTGAAGCGCGTTCCGCCGCCGATCCGCAGCGGCACCGCCAGCAGACGGCTGGAGCGAAACCACGGGCCGATCTGGGCCACGCGCCCGGTCACCTCGACCGGCAGCGGCGCGGCCTCGGCGGCGGCACGTAGCTCGGCCGGCGGCCGAGCCCCGACGAGCGCGACGTGTGCGTCGGCGTGCGTCAGGCGCGGCACGATCTCGTCCAACAGCATCCGCGCGCCGTCGACGTTGGGTGCGTAGTCCATGCTGCCAACGAACAGCACGGGTCCGCCGCGACCATCGCCCTCGCGCAGCCGCACCGCTGCGCAGTCGACGCCGTTGGCGACGACGGTCACGCGTCCGGGGGCGCAGCGCTCGAACCACGCCGCCTCCTCCTGCGAGACGGCCAGCACGCCGCCCGCTGCGGCGGCCGCCTGCCCTTCGTAGCGGCGGACGGGACGCTGCTGGAGGCGGGCGACCACGCCGCGCGGGCGCGGCCACAACGCCGCCGCCATCGTCGTGATCCGCGCGGTCTCGAGGTTGTGGGTATCGAGCAGCATCCGATCGCGCTCGTCTGCAGGAACGTAGGGCAGCATGTAGAGCGCACCCGCGATGATCGCGTCGAAGGCTTCCGACGCGATCCACGCACGGGCCTCGCGCACCGCCGCCGGGGAACGAAACATGCTGTGGTGAAACGCCCGTCCGCGCAGCAGATCGACGCCCATCCGCGCCATCCGCGCCGCCTTCGGCGCGTCGTGAGCGGCGATGCGAACCTTGGCGCAGAGCGCCCGCAGCTCGTCCAGGTCGCCGGCCTGCGCCGGCACCCCGGTGTCGAGGGCGAACAGCGAAACATCCCAACCGCGGTCCACGAGCTGCCTGATGAGCGCCAGCGAGCGTATCCGCGATCCCGTGACGGCCGGCAACGGGGGCGTGTGCACCATGAACAGCAGCGAGCGGCCCATCTTCAGCCGCCCCCGCTCGTGCGACAGCGCAGCCGACGGATGAGCGCCAACGCCTGCCGGCGCTCCTCGGGCGCCGTGCCCGTGAACCAGAAGACCGTCACGTAGGCGGCCACGATCGCGAGTGCGCACGCCAGGACGATGACGCCCGACGGATCCAGGGACGCGATCGCCGCACCGGTCACGCAGGCCACGAGGAGCGCCGGCAGGTGCGCCCGCGCGAGGGTCAGCGACAGCGAGCCGATCGGCAGGCCGAACCTGCGGCACATGTACGGATAGAAGCAGCCGAGGTTCGCGACCGCGGCGGCGATCAGCGTGCCGAGCGCGACACCCGCCAGGCCCATCGTCCGCGCAAGGATGACGCTCAACGTGAGGTTCAGCAGCGCCTCGCCGGCCACGATGAGCGCCGGTACGCGGACATGTCCGGCGCCCTGCAGCATGAGCAGCCCGGTGCGCGTAAGCGCCGCGATCGCGACCGACGCGGCGAGCAGAACCACGACGGTCGCGGCCTCTTCGAAGCCGGACCCGAGCCACAGGTCCAGCAGCGGTCCGGCGAGGAAGGCGAGCGCGAGCGCGATCGGCGCGGCGATCGCGAGCGACAGCCGCGTGCCGACGAGCAGGCTGCGGCGCAGGCCCGCGTGGTCCTCCCCGGCGGCGAGCGCCGACGAGTGCGGGAAGAACGCCTTCGTCAGCGGCTCGACGAGCTGCTCCAGCGCGAGCGTCAGGCGCTGGCCGACCGCGTACACGCCGGCCGCCGCGACGCCGACGGCGAGGCCGACGACGACCGTGTCGAGCCTGATCAGCGCCACCTTGCTCATGTCCAGCACGAAGAACCAGACCGAGAAGCCGGTGAAGCGCCGCACGAGCGTGCGGTCGACGCGCTGCGGAGAGATGCTCACGCCGGGCACGTGACGGCGCGCGAGCAGGTAGCGCGCGAACTGGCCGCACAGGCTGAGCGCGACGGTGACGATGCCGAGCTCCACGAGGCCGCCGCCGCTGAGCAGCACGATCGTCCACCCCACGGCCTGGGCGAGCGCGACGACGACAAGCGTCGCGTTGATGAGGTAGAAGCGCTGCAACCCTACGAGCACGCCGCCGAAGGTGTCCGACGGGATCGAGATCGCGAGGTCCGCGAGGATCAGGACGATGAGGACCTGCGCCGGCGTCGCCAGCTCCTCCGATACGCCGAACAGCGACGGGAAGAAGGCTGCGACGAAGGCCCCGGCGACGACCGCGATCGCGCCGAGGCCGGCCAGGATCCAGAACGACGTGGCGATCGTGGCGCGCACCCCGCGGGCATCGGCGCGGGCGGTGTACTCCGCCACGAACTTCGGTGTCGCCTTGCCGAAGCCGAACTCGAGCAGCTCGAGGTACAGCGCGAACGAGCCGACGAGGACCCAGATCCCGTAGCCCTCCTTGCCGAGCTCGCGGGCGAGGATCGGCGTCGTCACGAGCCCGACCACCGCGAGCACGATCGTGGTGGCGTACGTGCTGACGACGTTGCGCCGGTAGCGGACGGGGAAGGTGGTCATCGATATCGATGTCATCATCGCCGGTGCGATGACCCGCAGGCCTGAGATCGCCGCGATCCGCGCGCTCGCGACCGTCGCCGGGGCGCTTCCGTGGGGCGTCGGCCAGTATCCCATCGCCCGCCGCTACATCGACGCCGGCCGCTGGCCGACGGGGACGCTGGCCGAGCAGAAGATGAGTAACGGCAGCCGCATGTCGATCGACCTGGGTGACACGACGCAGCTCTCGGCCTACCTGTTGCGCGACTTCGCGCCTGAGCTGACGGCGTTCATCCAGCCGCGCTGTCCGCGCGGCGGGACGTTCTTCGACGTCGGAGCCAACATCGGCCTCGTCACGTTCGCGATCGCGGCGCAGCGCCCCGACGTCACGATCCACGCCTTCGAGCCCAGCGCGCCGAACATCGCCGCCTGGAAGCGCAACCAGGCGCTCAACGCGGCGCCGCGCGCGCAGCTCGTCGAGGCCGCCGTCAGCGACGACGAGGCCGGCGGGCATTTGACGGTGCCGTCCGATTCGGGTTCAGGGATGCTCGCGGCGCACGGCGTCCGCGTCCCGACGGTGACGCTCGACGCATACTGCGCCCGCCACGACATCGAGCGCATCGACGTCATGAAGATCGACGTCGAGGGTCACGAGGCGGGGGTGCTCGCCGGCGCCCGCAGGCTGCTGGAGGCCAGGGCGATCGGGACGATCGTCCTAGAGGTCAAGCACAGCGTCAGCGGCGACCGCGACCCCGCGCGGATCCTCGCCGGCCACGGGTACGGCCAGGTGCGGATTCCAGCCGTCGGGCTGTTCGGCAGGCGGACCCGGCGCAGCCACGAGCAGGACGCGGCCTTCCAGGCGTGACCGGCCTACGATGTCGGCGTGACACTCGCTGACCTCGGGGCGGCCCTGCGGCGCTTCCGGCTGCTGGCCGTCGGCCTGTTCCTTGCGATCTTCGGTGCCGGCATCGCAGCGGCGCTCCTGCCCGCCGAGCGCTACCGCACGACGGCCGTGGTTTCCGTCGAGCCGATCTCCCAGAGCGTCGGCTTCGAGTCCCAGCAGGCGATCCAGCTCACGATCCCGCCGACGATCGCGCGGCTCGTCTCGGCGGACTTCGAGCAGACCGTGCGCCTGCGCATGCTCCCCGCCAACCGGGACGAGCCGATCGCGATCGAGGCCGTCCAAGATCCGGGGACGGCGATCATCGACATCGCCGTCGACAGCTCCACGCCCACCGCCGCGGTGGACGCCGCGTCCGTCGCCCTGCAGGCGCTCCGACAGGAGCCGCGCTCGGACCGCTTCCGTGTCATCCTCGTCAGCCCGCCCTCGGCCGCCGCCTCCGTCAAGGCGCAGCGGGCGCCACCGCTGCTGATCGGCTCGCTCGTGCTGGGGCTGATGGTCGCGGTCCTCGCAGCCGCTGCGCTGCACCGCCTGCGGCCGTCGCTGCCACGCGCCGACGACTTCCGCAAGCGCTACGGCCACGACATCCTCGGCGAGATCCCATCTGTCCGGAAGCCTGACAAGAACGCCGGCGAGGCACTGGTCGACGGTGCCGGCTCGCCGGAGATGCGCGAGGCGTTTCGCAGCCTCGAGGCTCGCCTCCTCCGGCGTGCGGCGAAAGGCGCCGGCCGCAGCACGAGCATGTCGATCGTGGTGACGTCCTGGGGCAAGGTCGAGGGTAAGTCGACCGTCGTCGCCAACCTCGGGTGCGCGCTGGCCGCCTACGATCGCGACGTCACCGTCGTGGACTGCGACATGCGCCGACCGCGCCTCCACGCGCTGCTGGGCAGCGCGCTCGAGCCGGGCGTGTCGGATGTCGCCGACGGCAAGGCCGTCAAGAGCGTGCGCCAGCCCACGCGGCTGCAGTCGCTGGACGTCGTCGCCGCCGGGCTGGACCGGCTGTCGCGCCATCCAGCGGAGGTCGCGCAGCATGCGGTGCCGCGCCTGCTGTCGGTGCTCAGCGACCGGATCGTCCTCGTCGACGCCCCCCCGCTCTTCACCGCCGAGACGACCGCCATCGTCGCCGAAGCCGACTTCGTGCTGCTCGTGGCCGACTACCGAAAGCGGCGTCCCGACGACATGGAAGCGGCGCTCGCGGAGCTCGAGCTGATCGGCACGCCGGTGCTCGGCGTCGTCCTCAACCGCGTCGACATGGCCGACAGCCGCGGGCGCGACGCGTACCTCTATCAGCCCGCCGCCGCGGACAACGGCACGCGGCGCAGGCGCCGCCGGCGGCGCGCCTGAGCCGGGAGGCCCCCGTGAGGGCGTGCCGATGACCGCGCTTGCGGCCCTCATCGCCGTCGGCGGGCTGTTCGTCGTGTTCAACCGGCTGCAGAACCGCGGCGCCAGCGCCGCGATCGTGGCGCTCGTCTTCGCGGTCGTCCTGCTCGAGGCGGTGCTCTACCAGGACCAGAGCAAGGTGCCGATCGGGCTCTTTCACCCCGAGTACCGAGAGCAGACCTTCCGCCTGCCCGACATCCTCATCCCGGTCGCGATCCTCGTGCGCCTCCTGCAGCCGCGCTCCTCCTCCGGCAGCCCGGTCGTGCTCGTGTGGCTGGCGTTCCTCGTCTGGCTGGCGACCGCCGGGCTCGTCGGTGCCTACGAGGGCAACCCGCTGTCGATCGTCGCGTTCCAGGGCAAGGCGATCATCTATCTCGGGGCCTTCCTCATCGCCGCCAGCGTTCCGCTCGAGCAGTATCTGGCGGACGGGTGGCTGGAGCGCTACCTGGGATGGGCGGCCGGGCTCGCGCTGCTCGTGATCGCGACGGACCTCGCGGGCGTCGCGCTGAGCCTGGACATCCCGCTGCTGCCCTTGGAGGGCGTCGGCGTCATGGGCTCCGATGCGGCGACGATGTTCAGCGGGCTCGGCGTGATCGCGCTCGCCGCGGGACTGCTCGACGACCGGACTCGTCGGTGGCCCCTGCTCGCGATCGCCGGGGTCCTGCTCGCCAGCCCCGCCTTCGCAGATCAGCGCGCAGCGTTCATCGCGCTCGGCCTCGCGGTCGCGATCGTCGTCGCCGGCGTCCTGCTCTCCCGTCGCCGCCTCGGGGTCAAGCCGACGCAAACGATGCTCGCCGCCGCGACGGTCGCCGCGCTGCTGCTGATCAGCACGGTCCCCGCCGTGATCGGCAACAGCCCGGTGAAGCTGCCGCTGCAGGACCAGCTCAGCACGACGTTCGGCTCCTACGAGGAGGTGCTGACGACACAGGACCGCGTCAACCAGTGGACACAGGCCAGACCGCTGATCGCGGAGCGCCCGATCTACGGCCATGGGCTCGGATTTCAGTACGTGTTCTGGAATCAGGGCTTCTATGAGTTCACGAAGACCGACCTGACGCACAACATCTTCGCCGACCTGCTGCTGCGATCGGGACTCGTCGGCCTCGGACTGTTCCTGCTCGCGTTCGCGCTGACGTCGCGTGGGCTCGCTCGCGCGTGGTGGTCGCAGCGCTCGGATCGGGCGGCGGCCTTCGCGCTGGGAATCGGCGCGGCCGTGACCGGACTCGTCGGCAAGGGCATGGCGGAGTCCGTCTTCGAGAAGTATCGCCTCGCGACGACCCTCGGGCTGGGGATCGGGGTGATGATCTGCGCGGGAGCTCGGCGGGACGGTGCGCCGCTCCCGGCGGCGGCGCCGGGCGAGGGCCCGCGGGCGCGCGCGACGCCGCCGCGCGCGGCCGCCGACGCTCAGGGTGCGGGCAGCAGCTCATAGGAGCGCATCTCGCCACGCATCCGCGCCGGCCCGTAGCCGGTGAAGAGCACCGTCGAGTGCGCGGTCCCGGCGCGCGCGGCGATCGCGTCGCGCGCCGCCGTCGTGAGCTGCGTGTCGAGCTTCCAGGCGCCGCGCTCGATCTTCGCGCTGAACCGCAGGATGCGCGCATCGTCGCCGACGCCGAACTGCAGCTGGACGCGTACCACGCCGCGGGCGCGCGAGCTGATCGTGCCCGCTGCCCGCAGCCGGCCGCCCGCGCTGAGCGTCGGCCGGCGGACGACGAGCGCGGCGGGACGCGGCGCCGCCCGCAGCCGCACCGTCTGGCCGAAGGTCGCGCGGTTGCCCCGGTAGGTCAGGGTGAGGATGCCGGTGCCGCGCGACGCCTGCGCCGCCGGGATCCTGTTCTGCACACGGACCCGCCGCCGGACCGCGTCGATCGGCGCCTGCAGACGCGTGTGCCGGCCCGCCGCGAAGAGGTCGACGTCGACGCGGCCCGTCGCCAGCGCGGAGATCGGCGCGAGCACGTCGAGCCGGCGGTTGCGGCGGTCGATCGCCGCGCGCGTGAGCGCAAGCTTGGCGGGGCGCTTCGCCTGCGCGGGCCGCGCGGGCTCGACCGACTGCGGGCGGTTCGGCGTCGGGGTGAGCGGGTCGGGCTTTGGCGTCGGCGGGAGCGGCGCACCGGGAGGCGGGGGCGTGCAGGTACGTGGTTGCGGGTCCGGCCAGGGGCCGGTCACGGGCACGGGGTCGCGGCCGCCGCGCTCGGCGTCCGCCGCCGCCGGCGGCAGGACGTGGACCCAGCGCGATTGTGACGGCGTCCCGTCCGCCGCGATGACGAAGAGCATGTAGTAGCCGGGCGGCGCGATCGAGGCTGTCGCCGGCATCGTGACGTTCAGCCCACCCCCCGGCTCCTGGTCGCTCACCGCAAGCGGGACGACGCGCTGGTTCATGTCGACGGCGTGCGTGACGGCCGCGGGCGCGACGAGCACCGCCCGCGCGGGCGCGGCGCCCACGTGCTCGCTGAAGATGCCGAAGGATTCGCCGTAGCTCAGCGTCGCCCACTGACGAGCGCCGGCGGGCCCGGGCCTGCCCACACCCCGGATCACGGGCCGCGGCGCGCAGACGTCACCATCGAAGAGGTAGGGCGGCCAGTAGATCTCCGCGCTGTCGCGGCGCACGCTGGGGTCCAGCGGCACCGTCCCGGGGCCCTCGTGCTTTTCGTCACCGCCCGACATCACGCGGCCATCGGGGAGCAGCACCGCCGTCGAGTGGTACGTGCGCCATTCCTGCTGGGCCGCGCCCAGGCGCCACGTTCGCTCACCCGGTCGGCGCAGCTCGACCTGCTTCAGAGCCTGGCGCGGCGTGTCGCCCAGCCACCAGTTGCCGGCCGGCGTCGGCGGTCGGTAGTCGGCTCCGGCTCCCCCGCCGACCGCGACCATGCCGCCGTCGGGCAGCAGCACGTTGTTGGTGTAGTAGCGCGGTTCCCGGAGATCGTCCTGCGGGTCGTGAGGTTGCCATGCCGGGTCGCCGGGACCGGCGTTCAACCGGTCGCCCGTGGCCTGCGCCGGTGTCACGCCGGTCGTGTCGCCGCTGCTCGCGCCGCCCACGAGCAGGACGTTCCAGGACCCCCCGAAGGCGTTCAGCCCGGGCTCGAGCACCGGCGCGCCGCCGTAGTGCGACGTCGAGGCCTGGTTTGCCTGGATCTGCGTCCAGGCCGAGCCGGGAGCGGCGCTGCGATCCCGCGCGACCGTCGTGTCGAGCAGCGCCGAGTCGTGCTGCCCCGGACCGGCGAGCGCGGCGTTCTCGTTGGGCAGCAGGAAGAGCCCGGGGTAGAGCGACAGGGGATGGTCGGCGCCCAGCCCCGGTCGGCGCTCGCCGGCCCGGAACGGCACGAGCGGGCTGGCCGCGCTGTCGCCGGGGCGGTAGATGTCCAGCTGTGGGTTGACCGTCCCCTGGCCGTCCTCGTCGTAGCCGCTGAGGATGACGACGTCGCCGTTGGAGAGCTTCATGAGCGTCGGATACCAGCGCCCGTGCTGCATGCGCGGGCCGGTCTCCCACGTCTGGCCCCACGGATCGAACAGGAAGGTGTACTTCAGGCCGGAGGGGCGCGGACCGGCCCCGCCGGCGGCGGAGAGGGTGCCGCCGGCGATCAGCACGCGGCCGTCGGACAGCAGCGCCTGTGCCGAGCAGTAGAGCAAGGTGCCAGCGGGAAGGCCCGGCAGCGGGACGCTTCGCGTTGCGCCCGTCTCGGGGTCGAACACGCCGGGATCGCGCCCATCGCCGAAGTAGAGGACGTCGCCGGTCGGCAGCACCGACGCATGGATCGCGTAGTCGGGCAGCTTGTGGAGCGTCGGCTCCCAGTCGCCGGTGTCGTCGCGGGTGCGGACGGCGAGCGCGACGTTGATCGCCGCGGTCTGGCGCGCGTCGGCGCGCAGGCGCCGCTGGCGCTGCTGCGGCGTCAGCCGGGCCCAGCGCGCGCGGGCCGCGCGCTCCCCGCGGCGCCCGCGGGCATGCTCGCGGGCGTGCCGAGCGCCGAGCGCCGCGACCTCGGCGCGATCCACGGCACCCGCTGCGGCCGCCGGCGACCGTCGCTCGTCGTGCGCAGCTCGAGGATGTCCGGCGGCGGCGGGCGCACACGCCAGCCAGGCCGCGGCGGCGAACGCCGCGATCGCGGTCCGGCGCCCGTCGATCCCGCGTTCGCCCAGGTTCATGATCGCGCCACGGCGTGAGCAGCAGGATCGTCAGATCGAGCCACGGGCTCCCGTTCTTGGTGCAAAAGTTGGTTCATTGGTCCTTGCACAGCCGTGTGATCTGCGTAACCGTGATGGGCTTTCGCTGCGCGGTGAATGTCACCGTAGCGACAAGACGGTCACGACAACGGCAGTCAAGCCGTCGGTCGTCGCGTTGCATCCGTGCGAAGGGCCGGCAGCACGCGCTAGCGGTCGTCGTAGCGCAGCACCGCGCCGGGCGTGAGCAGCAGGATCTTGAGGTCCAGCCACGGACTCCAGTTCTCGATGTAGAAGTTGTCCCACTCGATTCGGTCCTGCAGCGAGGTTCGACCGCGCAGGCCGTTGACCTGCGCCCAGCCGGTCAGGCCGGAGCGGACGCGGTGGCGGTCGCCGTAGCGGTAGACGTGCTCGCCGAACATGCTGGCCGGTCCCGGCCGCTCCGGGCGCGGTCCGATGAACGACATCTGCCCGCGGACGATGTTCAGCAGCTGCGGCAACTCGTCAAGCGAGGTGCGCCGCAGAAACCGCCCGACGCGCGTACGACGATCCTCGCCGACCGCCGCCGGCGCACCCTCGGCGCCCAGCGCCTGGGCGATCCACTGCGCGGCCTCCCCCTCGAGATCCTCGCCCAGCGCCATCGTGCGGAACTTCAGGATGTCGAACTCGCGGTCGTCCAGCCCGACGCGCCGCTGGCGGTAGAACACCGGCCCGGGGGAGCTGAGCTTGGTGGCGAGCGCGATCAGGAGCATGAGCGGAGCCGTGAGCACGAGCAGCGTCACGCCGGCGACGCGGTCGATCCCGTACTTGACGTCGAACTGCCAGCCGCGCGGATCGGTGCGGTCGACGCGCGCGAGCGCGATCCCCCCGACGTGCTCGATCGTGACGCGGCGCGACATCTCCTCAAACAGCCTGGGAACGAGCGAGACGTCGAGGTCCAGCGCACGGCAGCGCCGGACGAGGCTCAGCATGACGTGGTGCGGCGCCGTCGAGAACGCGACGATGACGTGCTCCACGCCATGCTCGCGGACGACCTCCTCGAGATCCCAGCTGCTGCCGAGGACCGCGACGCCGTGCGACTGTTCGCGCCCGTCGATGAGCGGGTCGTGGTCGAGGAACCCGATCGGGTGCAGGCCGAGCTCAGGACGCTCGTGCAACCTGCGCGCAAGCGTGTTGCCAATCGCGCCGGAGCCGATGATGAGCGTGTTGAGGCCCCCCGTCACGCTTCGGTGCGAGGCCAGCTCGGCCGCGACGCGTCCCCCGATCAGGTAGACCGTCGAGAACGCCCACACGCGCACGACCTGTGCCGCGGCCTCGGGATCGGGGTCCAGCGCGACGCGCGCCGCGATGATCAACGTCGCGGCCAGCGCGGTCGCCCCGACGATCTGGCCGACATACTCGAACGGGGAGGTCTTCAGGCGAAAGCGATAGCCCTTGCGCGTGGCGATCATCGTGATCGCGAGCACGAAGTAGAGCGCCAGCCAGATCCGCGGCCCCACCTGTGCGCCCGCCGCGGACGCGCCGACGGCGTTCGCGGCGAGGGCGAGGCTGAGCATGAGCAGATCGAGGCCGACGAGAAACCACCCGCGACGGCGGCGGCGCGAGATGGGCGCCGGCTCGGGCATCCGCCGCGGCGTCCGATAGGCGACGTCGAAGCCGGTGATGTGCGCGGGCTTGTGCTCATGCGCCGACGTCCAAGGCGCCGTCCTGCCGAGCCAGTGGACGGCGGTGGCGACGCGCCGCCCCGCGATGGCGGACGGACCGCGCGCTACGCGCTCCAGCGGCGCGCGATCACCGGCAGGCGAACGCTGCGCTGTGGGCGCGCCTGCCTCGGCATCCTTGTCTATGTGGGATCGCCCGTGTGCGGTATCAGCCATATGGCATGGTCCGTGGACGAAGAGTAGGAATGGTGTACCAGCTTCGCAATGCAGCGGCCCAATACCTGCACGATAGTGCGGCTTTCAGCGGCGTCGCTTCGTCGATCCCCCGGCCCCCGCTGTGAGACGGCGCATCGGTCCGCCTGAGTAGCCTCAACGCCGTGGCCGAACCGCCCTTCCTGGCCCCCGACGTCCTCGTGCTCGCCAGCGGCGGCACGCTCGGCGAAGCCTGGATGAGCGGGATCCTCGCGGGCATCGAGGACGCCACCGGATACGACTTCCGCACGACCGAGGCGCTGGTCGGGACGTCGGCCGGATCGCTCGTCGCCGCGGCGCTCGTGGCGGGGCAGCGGCCGCGCCGGCCGCGCTCACAGGTCGCGCGGATCGGATTGCCGGCCGGTGACACGACGGGCGACGTCGCCTCGGATACCTCGTCGCGCCTGGCGGCCCAATGGCTGCCGCTGCCGCGCTCGATCCTGCAGACCGTCGGGCGCGAGGCGATGCGCATCGCCGGCGCCGCCGCGACGCCGCTTGCACCGATGGCACTCGCCGCGGGCGCCAACGGCAGCACTGCGCTGCGCGCCGCGCTGCTCGGCCGCACGCCGGGCAGCGACACCTCGCTGGAGGCGATGCGCGACGACATCGACCGCTTCGGTGCGCGCTGGGACGGGCGCCTGCGCGTCGTCGCCGTCGATCGCGCCAGGGGGCGCCGTGTCGTGTTCGGCGCCCCCGGCGCACCGGAGGCGACGGTCGCCGAGGCCGTCCAGGCCTCCTGCTCGGTGCCCTGGATCTTCGCCCCGGTGAAGATCGGCGGCCGCGAGTACGTCGACGGCGGGGTGTGGAGCAACACGAACCTCGACACCGCGCCTGCCGGCCGGGCGACGCAGGTCCTGTGCCTGAACCCGATCATGAGCCTCGACATCGCCATGGCCTCCGCCTTCGGGCTGCTGCGGGCGATCGCAGGCAGCACCGCGGCGCTCGAGACGCTCGCGCTGCGCAGCCGTGGGGCCAAGGTGCGGATGATCGGCCCCGCCCACGACACCGCCCGCGTGATGGCGCCCAACCTCATGGACGCACAGCGGCGCGAGGAGGTGCTCGCGGGAGGCTACGCGCAGGGCCTGGAGGTCGGCAAGGCCGCTGCCTGACCGCCGAAGCCGACGCTGCCCGCTGCGCCTGCCGCGCCTGCGCGGCATCACCGGCTGGCGGCCGGGTGCGATGATGAACGCGGGCAATGCCCGACCCGCCGATCCCGACCCCAAGCGACAAGCGCAGCGCCAACACGATGATCACGGTGCGCTACGTGCTGCCCGCAGTCATCGCCCTGGTCGGCGTGATCGTCCTGATCTTCAACCGCTCGATCAACGGCCTGGAGGGCTTCGCGATGGGGATCGGCGTGGCAGGCTCGATCCTGCTGCTCAACGTCCTGTACCGCGTCGGCGTCAGCGGCGACCGCGAGCGCGACGAGGAGGAGGCTGCGCGCGTCTACTTCGACGAGCACGGCCGCTGGCCGGACGAGTAGGCGCCCGGACAGCGCCCCGGAGCGCGCAGCCCGCACGAGAAGAGCCGGACGGCGCCACCGCGCAGGCGCCGGTACCACGCGTGTCGACCAACGGTCAACAGCAACGTTTGACCGGAGGTCAGCCCGCCTGCTGGCGTGGAGTCCAGACGAAGAAGCGCAGCGCCAGCAGCAGTCCGGCGACGCCCCAGGCCGCCAGCACCAGCAGGTGGCCGACCTCGAAGCCCAGCCCGGTCGTGCGGGGGTCGAACGCCGTCGTCAGCGCGTCGACGAACGGCTTGACCGGCAGCACGCCGGCGACGCTGCGCAGACCGTCGGGAAGCCTGGCTGACGGGAACGAACACGCCCGAGATGAAGTACAGCGGCAGCACGACCGCGTTGGTCATCGCGGGCGCGGCGTCATCGCTGGGGATCAGGCGGGTGTAGGCGATGCCCAGCGCGCAGAACGAACCCGCGCCGACCAACAGCGTCACCAGCAGGCCCGGCAGCGTCTCGCTCGGCAGGGTGACGCCGAACGCAAGCGCGCCGATCGCGCACAGGATCGTCGTGACCGCCAGGGCGCTGACGACGGCGGTGCCGATCCGTCCCGCGAAGACGATCCCCGGCGGCGCCGGCGTGCCCCGGACGCGCTTGAGCACGCCGTTCTCGCGGACGTGCGTCAGCCCGATCGCCAGGCTGACGAACGATGCCGAGACGACCGCCAGTGCGATGAAGGCCGGCACCTGCAGCGTCGAGATGCGCACGTTGCCGTACTCCTCGCCGGCGCGCTCGTTGCCGAAGATCGAGACGAACATGATCAGGAAGATCACCGGCAGGATCGCTGTGAAGAACAGCGCGGCCGGGCTTCGCACGAACACCTTCAGGTCCGAGCGCAGCTGGACGGGAAAGCTGCGCAGGATCCTCCTCATGGCACGCTCGCCTCGTCGCGGCTCTCGACGAGCGCGAGGTAGACGTCCTCGAGCGTCGGCCGGGTGACCTCGAGGCGCTCGAGCTCGATGCCCTGCGCGTCGGCCCAGCCGCACAGCTCGGCGAGCAATCGCGTGGGCAGCTCGCTGCGCACCACGGCGACGCCGCCGACGAGCTGCATCGCCGCGCCGCCGGGGATCTCGCTCAGCGCGAGGCCCGGCGGTGCGACGAACGAGATCTCCGTGACGGCCCCCGTCCCCGCGCCGAGCGAGCCGGGCGTGCCCTCGGCGACGATGACGCCGGCCTTGATGATCGCGACCCGGTCGGCGAGCTCCTGCGCCTCGTCGAGGTAGTGCGTCGTCAGGAGCACGGTCTTGCCCAGCTCGCGCAGGCCGGCGATGACCGACCACGCCGCGCGGCGCGCGACGGGATCAAAGCCCGTCGTCGGCTCGTCGAGGAAGATGAGCTCAGGGTCGCCGATCAGCGCGAGGCCCACGTCCAGGCGCCGGCGCTGCCCGCCCGACAAGCGCCCGATGCGATCATCGGCCTTCGCCTCCAGGCCCACGAGAGCGATCGTTTCGGCGATCGGCTTCGGGCGCGGGTAGTACGACGACCACAGCTCGAGCGTCTCGCGCACCGTCAGGTTGGCCTGTGCCTGGCCCTCCTGCAGGACGATCCCGATCTGGGCGCGCCAGGCGCGGTCGCCGCGCTCGGGGTCGACGCCGAGCACGCGCACGTCGCCGCCGTCGCGCCTGCGAAAGCCCTCGAGGATCTCGACGGTCGTCGTCTTGCCCGCGCCGTTGGGCACCGCGCCGGACGTGCAGCGACAGCCCGCGAACGGCCTCATGTGTCGTCGTCCGAAGGTCGGAGCTTGCGACGACCGAAGGACGAAACCGCGAATACGACTTGCGCAGCCCGTCGACCTCGATCGCCGCGTCCTGCGAGGAGCCGACACCCGCCATCGCCCGCGGCCCGCCTACGGCGTCGCGACCGGCGCGCCGGCGCCGAGGTCCACGGCGAGCGCGGCGGCCTGCACCTTGCGCACGACGTTCGACAGCGCGCGCACGTAGGCCGAGCCGGCCGCTTCGATGATGTCGGTCGCCACGCCCTGGCCGGACGCCGACTGGCCATCGAACTCGAGCACGACCGACGACTCGCCGAGCGCGTCCTGTCCGCCCGTCACGGCGTCCACCCGAAAGATGCGCAGCTGCGCATCGATCCCGGTCGCGGCGTTGATGGCCGCGAAGACCGAGTCGATCGGCCCGTCGCCGGTGCCGGTCGCCGTCGCGATCTCGCCGTCGGGCAGCGTCACGCTGACCTCGGCGTGCGGCTCGCGTCCCGACGCGGCCGCGACCATGAAGCTGTCGAACGTGTAGCTGGCCAGCTCGTCGCGCAGGTCGTCGGTGACGAGCGCCTCGAGGTCCATCGCCGTGACCTGCTTCTTCTTGTCGGCGATCTCCTTGAAGCGCTTGAAGGCGGTGTTCAGCGCCGCGCCCTCGACGACGAAGCCGAGCTCGGCGAGCGTCTGCTTGAGCGCCGCGCGGCCGGAGTGCTTGCCGAGGACGAGCGAGTTGGCCTCGAGGCCGACGCTCGTGGCGTCCATGATCTCGTACGTCGTGCGCTCCTTGATGACGCCGTCCTGATGGATGCCCGACTCGTGCGCGAACGCGTTGCGCCCGACGATCGCCTTGTTGGGCTGCACGACGTAGCCGGTCAGGCGCGAGACGAGCCGCGACGTGCGCGCGAGCTCCTTCGTGACGACGCTGGTGTGCAGGCCCGAGACGTCACCGCGCGTGTGCAGCAGCATCACGATCTCCTCGAGCGACGCGTTGCCCGCGCGCTCGCCGATGCCGTTGATCGCGCACTCGACCTGCCGGGCGCCGGCGAGCGCACCGGCGTAGGAGTTCGCGACGGCGAGGCCGAGGTCGTCGTGGCAGTGCGTGGAGACGATCACGCCGTGCAGCTCGGGGATCAGCCGGTACAGGCCCTCGAGGTAGGCGATGTACTCCTCGGGCGTCGTGTAGCCGACGGTGTCGGGGATGTTGATCGTCGTCGCGCCCTCCTCGATCGCTGCCGCGCAGACCTCGGCGGTGTACTGCAGGTCGGCGCGCGTCGCGTCCATCGGCGAGAACTCGACGTCGTCGACGAAGCTCTTCGCGTGTGCCACGGCCGCCCGCGCCTGGGCGAGGATGTCCTCGCGCGTCGAGCGGAACTGGTGGACGATGTGGATGTCCGACGTGGAGATGAACGTGTGGATCCGAGGTCGCTCGGCGTCGCGCACAGCGCGCGCAGCAGCCTCCACGTCAGGCGCCTGCGCCCGCGCGAGGCCGGCGATGATCGGGCCCTGGACCTCTCGCGCGATCGCCTCGACGGCCTCGAAGTCGCCGGGCGAGGCGATCGGAAAGCCCGCCTCGATGACGTCGACGCCGAGGCGCGCGAGCTGGTGGGCGATCTCGAGCTTCTCGCCGGTGTTCAGCGAGATGCCGGGCGACTGCTCCCCGTCGCGCAGCGTCGTGTCGAAGATGCGGACGTGGTTGGGGTCCTGCTCGGTGCTGCTCATGACGATGCTGCTCCCTTGCTGAAGGCTCGTGGTGTGCTGCTTCTCAGTCGGTTTGCGGCAGTGCGGCCGCCACGCAGATAGCTCCCCCTATCGGGGGAGCAGGAGAAGCAGAGACAGCGCGAGCACGTGCGTCATGTCCGCGGCAGTGTAAGTCATGCGCGGCCGCTTGCCCAGCCGGCTTGACCGACGGTGGAAACTCAGACGCATGGCACGCGACACGGAGGTTGGAGGCCGGTCGATCGGGAGCCTCTGGCGCGGGCCGCTCGCCGGCGGGCGCTCGCTGGACGGGTGGCTGGACGAGCGCACGGAGCGGCTGCTGAAGGCGATGGCGCACAAGCCCGTGCGCCTGGCGATCACGCTGCTCATCTTCAACCGCGTCATCGGCGGCGCGTTGTACTCGGTGACCGAGCCCGACAGTGACTGGTTCGACGGCGCCTGGTGGGTGCTGGTCACGCAGACGACGGTCGGCTACGGCGACTTCGCGCCCGAGTCGTTCCTCGGCCGGGCGACCGCGGAGCTCGTTATGTGGACCGGCATCCTCGCCGTCGCGATCCTCACCGCCGCTCTGGCCGGGGTGATCGCCGAGCACCGGCTCGAGCAGGCCAAGCAGGCGGCGCACGCGCAGACGATGACCCTCGATGATGACTTCGACCATCTCATCGCCCGGCTGGAATCCGACACGCAGTACCTCTCCGAGCACCTGCGGCGGCTGAAGGACATCACGAACGATCCGCGCGTCATGGAGGCGCTGCGGGTCGCGAACCTCCCCAAGGAGGAGCTGACATGAAGCGCAGCAAGAGCGTCAACCTCGTCGTCGTGCCGCTGCTGGCCGCGGCGTTCCTGGCGGGATGCGGCAACGAGGAGAAGGAGACCGCGTACTGCGTCGACCAGAACGACAAGGTCGTCGAGAACGAGTACTGCGACCGCGGCAACAACTCGGGCTTCTTCTGGTTCTTCGGCGCCCCCGGACTCGGGCGCGGATCGTTCGCCGGCGCCGGTGAGCGGATCAACTCGACCGACAGGGCGGCGCTGGCGCGGCGCGGCGGCTTCGGCTCGAGCGCCAAGAGCGGCGGCGTCGGGCGCGCCACCGGCCGCACGATCTCCGGCGGGTCATGATCGGCCGCGCCGTATGGTCACCGAAAACACGCTTGTGTAAAGGCGTCCCGTGCCGGCGCCGGTGTCGCAGACCTCCCGGCGCCGTCACATGAATCGCCATGACACAGAGCCCCGCCAGGGCTGGCCCGCGACGGTCGAGGAGCAGGGGCTCATCTACTGGAAGACGCCGCTGCCCGACGGCGAGGAGATCTCCTACTGGCACGAGGGCGCGTACTACTCCCTGACCAGCGAGGAGGTCTACGACGTCGAGGCGATCGCGCGGCTCATGCTCGAGATGCTCATCGAGGCCGGCGACTACATCATCGAGGAGAACCTCTTCGCCCAGATGGGGATCCCCGGCTGGGCCGTGCCGCGAATCAGGGAGACATGGGAGTCAGAGCCGCCGATGCTCTACGGGCGCTTTGACTTCGCCTACGGCCACGACGGCGTCGCGAAGCTGCTCGAGTACAACGCCGACACGCCGACCGGCCTGCTCGAATCCGCCGCCGTGCAGTGGCACTGGGCGCGCGACGTCTTCGGCGACGGCGTGGACCAGTGGAACATGCTGCACGAGATGCTCGTCGCCCGCTGGCGCGAGATGGCGCAGGCCGGGCGCCTGCCGGGCGAGCGGCTGCACCTGCTGCACACCGACGCCGAGCAGTCCGGCGAGGACTTCATGACGATCGGCTACCTGACCGAGACCGCGCGCGCGGCGAACCTCATGTGCGAGCTGATGGCGATCGAGAGCCTGGGCTTCGTCGACGGACAGGGCTTCGTCGACCTCGCCGGCAACCCCGTCCGCACCGCCTTCAAGCTCTATCCCTGGGAATGGATGGTGCGCGAGGACTTCGGCACGCAGGCGCTCGAGCACATGGGCGACGGCGACGGCCAGACGGTCTGGATCGAGCCGATCTGGAAGATGCTGTGGTCCAACAAGGGGATCCTGCCGGTGCTGCATCGCCTCTTTCCCGAGAACCCGAACATCCTGCCGGCGTGGTTCGACGGCGAGCAGCCCAAGGACCTCAGAAACTTCATCCGCAAGCCGCTGCTCGCCCGCGAGGGGGCGAACGCCGCGATCGTGCTCGACGGCGAGGTCGTCGAGGAGGGGCCCGACCAGGACTACGGCGAGGAGGGCTTCGTCGTGCAGGCGTACACCGATCTCGGGGACTACGGCGGCGGCGCGCGCCCGGTGCTCGGGGTCTGGACCGTCGACGTCGAGCCCGCCGGGCTCGGAATCCGCGAGAGCGACGCGCTTCTGACCACCAACACGTCGCGGTTCGTTCCGCACGTGATCGCATAGCCACTACGGAAGGAAACGACCATGCTGGAACTCGTCGGGCAGGTGCTGGCCTATTCGGGCATCGGCCTCGTCGTACTCGTGGCCGGCTTCTTCGTCATCGACGCGCTGACCCCGGGCAAGCTCGGCGCGCTCGTGATGGACGGCAACCCCAACGCCGCGATCCTCACCGCGACGACGCTCGTGTCGCTCGGGCTGATCATGTGGTTTGCGATCTTCTTCACCGGCGCGGGCTGGAACGGCCTGGACGACGCGCTCGTCTACGGTGCCGTCGGCGTGGTCGCGCAGGGGGTCGGCTTCTTCGTGTTGGACCTGCTGACGCCGGGCAAGCTGAACGTCATATGCGCTCAGGAAGAGCTGCACCCGGCGTCGTTCGTCTCAGCGGCGGTGCAACTCGCGGTGGCGCTCGTGGTGTGCGCGTCGCTGACGTAGCGGTCCAGTACGCGGAGCGCTACTGGTACCCCGACGACGGCTCGATCGTCTGGCTCGCCGGCTACACGATCGTCGACGCGGCCTCGGGGCGGTATCTCGCGCGCGATGCCCCCGAGCTGCAGGCGCGCGGGCTCGTGGTGGCGGGCGTCGCCGGTGCCGCGGGCTTTCACGACGACGTGCTGCAGTCCGACGCGGTGGCGCCCGGGGCGGCGCTCGAGCTTCGCCGCGACCCGCGCAACGAGCACGATCGCGCCGCGGTCGCCGTGCTGACCGCGGGCGGCGCGCAGGCCGGCTTCGTGCCGCGCGATATCGCCGCGGCGCTGGCGCCCGAGCTCGATGCGGGCCGGGCGTGGTCGGCCGTCGTCCTGCGCGAGCGGCGGCCCTCCCCGCGCGACCCGCGCAGCGGCCTGACGATGCTGCTCGCGCCGGCGGAAGCGATCGAGCTGCGCGAGCGCGGCCGGCGCTGAGGCCGCCCGTCCTCGGCGGGCACGCGCCGGCGATCGCGGGCATCGAGGAGCGACCGCCCGGGCATCATGCAGGCGATGGCGCGCGAGACCGGCTTTCCCACTCAGGACGCGCAGGACGACTTCCTGCGCGCGCGGCGCCGGCGGGTCTTCGCGCAGCTCACCGCCCTGCTGCGCCTGGAGCCCGGCGACGTCGACGTGATGCTCTCCTTCGACGAGGTCGTCGACGCCCTCGGCCGCGTCGGCGAGCGCGACCTCGGCAGCACGTCGATCGCGATCTCCACGATCGTCGGCACGGTCGACCGCCGCAAGGAGTTCGACCGCGAGTTTCGCCCGACCTCCTCGCGCGCCCGCGCCCGCTTCGAGCGGATCGCCGAGGCCTCCCGGCGCGGTGTGTCGCTGCCGCCGATCGACGCCTACCGCGTCGGCGAGCTGCACTTCGTGCGCGACGGCCACCACCGCGTGGCCGTCGCCCGCGCACAGGGGCGCGACACGATCGACGCGCACGTCGTCGAGGTCATCACGCGGGTGCCCGCTGACCGCTCGATCACGCTCGGTGACCTGCCGCTGAAGAGCCACGAGCGCCTGTTTCACGAGCGCGTGCCGCTGCCGCCGGACGCGCGAGCGCGGATCGGGCTGACCGACCCGATGCAGTTCGGCGCCCTCGCCGAGGGCGTCGAGGCCTGGGGCTATCGCCTCAGCCAGCACGACGAGCGCTACTACGACCGCACGCAGACGGCGCTGCGCTGGTTTCACGACGAGTACGTCCCGGTCGCGGCGATCCTGCGCGAGGCCGAGCTGATCGGCCGGCGCGAAACGGAGACCGATGCCTACCTGCGACTGTCGGGCGAGCGCTACCGGATCATGCGCGCCCAGGAGTGGAGCGACGAGGCGGTGGCGCGGTTGCGGCGCGGGCGGTAGGTAGCCCGGGTTGGTTCGGGTCCGAGCGCGCGGCGCGAGGTCCCCAGCCCACATGCAGGCCCACCTGGCGAGGCGCGCCCCAAGCCGGCGGCTCATCGCCCGCGCCGGACGACCGTGCGACGATTGCCGGCGCCAAGGCCGACCTCGCGCCGACCCGTCCGAGCGCTCGTGGCGGCGCACCTACTCCCCCGCCCGGACCTCCAGGTTGAGCACCGTCGTCCCGGTCGCGCTCCACAGCCGCAGCCACAGCGCCACGTACATCTCCATCCCCCGCGCGCCGGCGATGTCGCCGAGGTCCATGATCGAGCCGGCGGGCCAGCCGAAGTCCTGCAGCAGCACGCCGACCTCGGCCTTCGCGGTCGCGTCGTCGCCCGCCACGAAGATCGTGTGCGCGCCGCTGACGAGCGACGGCTGCACCATCACAGCCGCGGTGACGGTGTTGAGCGTCTTGACGACGCGCACGTCGGGGAACTCGCGCTGGATCTGCTCGCCGAGGCTGTCGTCGTTGCAGACGGTCAGCGTCGGCGGCATCCCGCGCGACATGTCCAGCGGGACCGCGACGTCGACGAGCACCTTGCCCGCGAGCTGCTCGGCCCCCGCCAGCGCGAGCGCGTCCAGGGACGCGGCGCCGGCCGTCGCGTTGACCACGAGCTCGCCGAAGCCGGCGGCCTCGGCGAACGTGCCCTCGCTCGCAGGCCCGCCGATGCTCTCGCACCACGCGACCGCAGCCCCGTTGCCGCGCGTGCGCGAGCCGAGCCGCACCTCGTGACCGCCGCTCAGCAGCGCGCTGGCAAGCGTGCGCCCGACGGTGCCGGTCCCCAGGACGCCGATCCGCATGCGGCCAACGCTACTCCGGCGCCGTGGTGCCGTCAGCGCCGGCGGCCGCGCGCGAGGGCGGATCCTTCGCGTCCTCGGCCGCGACAGCCTCCGCCGTCGCCTGCGCGGCTGCCTGCTGCTCCTGCTTGCCGCGCTTGAGGCTCGACCCGTCGCTCGGGTCGAAGAGGTGCAGCTTTGCGCCGTCGAACCACAGCTTCGCGCGCTCGCCCTGCTGTACCTCGGACTCGGGGTTCAGCCGCGCGACGGCGAGGCCCCCTCCGCCGGTCGGCGTCTCGGCGATGCCGGAGTCGCGCGCGAGCTCGGCGAGCTCGTCGGAGCTGACCTCGCCACCCTGGAAGGAGAAGTAGGCGTAGATCTCCGACCCCATCGATTCGAGCACCTCGATCGGCGCCTCGAACTTCGCGCCCGCGGGGTGGTTGGCGGGGGCCAGGCTGGCGTCCTCGAAGTCCTCGGGCCGGATGCCGACGATGACCTCGCCGGCGTGCGAGACGTCCATGGGCGCGGCGAGCTCCGCAAACGGCAGCTTCAGCCTGCCGCCACTGATCGTCCCCGAGAAGAAGTTCATCGCCGGCGAGCCGATGAAGCCCGCGACGAAGATGTTGACGGGATCGTTGTAGAGCGCGCGCGGCGTGTCGACCTGCTGCAGGACGCCCGCGCGCATGACCGCGACGCGATCGCCGAGCGTCATCGCCTCGGTCTGGTCGTGCGTGACGTAGACCATCGTCGTCGAGAGGTCCTTCTGCAGCCGTGCGACCTCGGTGCGCGTCTGCACGCGCAACTTCGCGTCGAGGTTCGACAGCGGCTCGTCCATGAGGAAGGCCTGCGGGTCGCGGACGATCGCACGGCCCATCGCGACGCGCTGGCGCTGGCCGCCGGAGAGGTTGGACGGCTTGCGGTCCAGGTGCTCGCTGAGGTCGAGGATTCGTGCGGCGTCCTCGACCTTCGTGTCGATCGTGGTCTTGTCGACCTTGGCGAGCTTCAGCGCGAAGCCCATGTTGTCGCGAACGGTCATGTGCGGGTACAGCGCGTAGTTCTGAAAGACCATCGCGATGTCGCGGTCGCGCGGCGAGAGGTTGTTGACGACCTTGTCGCCGATCAGCAGCTCGCCCTCGGAGATGTCCTCCAGGCCGGCGATCATCCGCAGCGCGGTCGACTTGCCGCAGCCCGACGGTCCCACGAGGATCATGAACTCGCCGTCCTTGATCTCGAGGTTCATGTGCTTGACGGCCTCGGTGCCGTCGGCGTAGCGCTTGGTGATGTCGTGCAGCTTGATGTCGGCCATGCGGGAGGTCCTCCTCCTATCCCTTGACGGCGCCTGCCGTGAGACCGGCCACGATACGGCGCTGGAAGATGAGCACGAAGACGATGATCGGGATCGTCACGAGCACCGCGGCCGCAGCGATGTTGCCCGTCGGGGCCGTGAACTGCGATTCGCCGGTGAAGAACGCGAGCGCCGCCGGCACGGTCCGCGCCGAGTCCGAGGACGTGAGCGTGATCGCGAACAGGAAGTCGTTCCAGGCGAAGATGAAGACGAGGATCGCGGCGGTGAAGACGCCGGGCGTGGCGAGCGGCAGGATGACCTTGCGAAACGCCTGCCACGGCGTCGCGCCGTCGACCTGGGCGGCCTGTTCGAGCTCCCAGGGGATCTCTCGGAAGAACGCGACGAGCGTGTAGATCGCCAGCGGCAGCGCGAAGGTCAGGTAGGGGATGATCAGGCCGAGGTACGTGTCGTACAAGCCCAGCGCGCGCCACATGTCAAACAGCGGCCCGACGACGGAGATCTGCGGGAACATCGCGATCGCCAGCGCGCCCGCCAGGATGAGCGTCTTGCCCGGGAAGTCCAGCCGCGCGATCGCGTACGCGGTGAACGACGCGAGCGTCACGGCGATCACGGTCGCGATCAGCGCGATCGAGACGGAGTTGATCAGCGGCCGCAGCAGCGGCGAGTCCAGGCCGCCCTCGAAGAGCGTCGTGTAGTTGTCCAGCGTGACGTCCTGCGGCAGGAACTTCTTGTCGCTCACCGTCGCCGGCGTCTTGAACGACAGCGACAGCAGCCACACCACCGGGATCAGCGCGTAGACGAGGATCGCCACCAGCGCCAGCCACCAGCCGGCATAGGCCCTGGGCTCGCGGCTCTGCATGGCTACTTCCTGTCTCCTTGCGAGGGGACGGCCGTGCCGAAGCCGCGCACGAAGACGAACGCGATCAGCAGGACCATGATGAAGATCAGCACCGAGACCGCCGAGCCGAGGCCCAGGTTCAGGCGCGAGATGAGCTGGTTGTAGCCGAGGATCGACACCGACTCCGTGTCCTGCGAGCCGCGCGTCATGACGAAGATCGAGTCGAACACCCGGAATGCGTCCAGCGTGCGGAACAGCGTCGCGACGAGCAGCGCCGGCTTGAGCAGCGGCAGCGTGATGCGCCAGAAGCGCTGCCACGCGCTCGCGCCGTCGACCTTGGCCGCCTCGTAGAGGCCGTTGTCGATCGTCGCCAGCCCCGCGAGCAGCAGCAGCGCCATGAACGGCGTCGTCTTCCAGACCTCGGTCAGGATGATCACGCTGAAGGCGTCCTGGCGATTGCCGAACCAGGCCTTGTCGTCGGCGATGAAGGGCAGGCCGTTGACGAACCCGCTGTTGGGCTCGAAGGCGAAGAACCAGGCGAAGGCGGCGACGACGGTGACGATCCCGTACGGGATCAGGACGGAGGTCCGGATCAGGCCGCGGGCGAACAGCGCCCGGTGCATCACGAGCGCCAACGCCATGCCGAGCGCGAGCTCGATGACGACGGAGATCACGGTCACGAGCGTCGTGTTGAAGACGTCCTGCCACCACAGCGGCGAGCTCAGCACCGCGGCGTAGTTGTCCAGGCCGACGAACCCGCTCTCCTCGGGGAAGCGCAGGTCGACCTTCTGCACGGAGAGGACGACCGCGTAGAGGATCGGATAGACCGTGACCAGCAGCATCGCGATGACCGCGGGCGCACACAGCATCAGCGCGAGCTTGCGCTCGGCCTTGGTGCGGTCGGTCGTCTGCGTCGGGCCGCCGCGCTTGCGCTGCGCCTTGCGGACCGCGGGCTGTCCCACCTGGGGTGGGACCGCGGTGCTCACAGCAGGCCCTCGCGCTTGACCGCCTTCTCGACGTTGTCGCGCAGCGTGTCGTACGTCGGCCCGGGGTTCTGCGGGTCGATCTTCGTCGTCGGGTGCACGGCGCGCTGGATCGCCAGCGACAGGTCCTGGTAGGCGGGCGACTGCGACGGGCGCGGGGCGGCGTTCTTGATCGCCTCGCGGATCTCGTCGGCGAAGCCGGGATAGACCTTGTCGATCTCGGGCTGGTCGTAGAGATCCTCACGGACCGGCGGCAGGCCGCCCAGCGTCGCCACCTCGAGCTGGTTCTCGGGCTTCACGAGGCATTCGGTGGCCGCGAAGGCCTGCGCCTTGTGCTTGGAGTACGACGACACGCCGATGTTGATGCCGCCGATCGGCGGCCTGCTCGGCTTGCCGGCCTCGACCGCCGGATACTGTGCGACGCCCATCTGCTTGAAGACGCCGGGGTTGTTCTCCTTCGCCGACGGATAGACGAACGGATAGTTGATCTGGAAGGTCGAGTCGCCGGCCTCGAAGCCAAGCCGGGCGCTGTCCTCCGTCGAGGTCGAGATGTTCGGCGCCGCCGCCGGCGACTTTGCGAGGCGGCCGAGGACCGCGAGCGCCTGCTCCGTCGGCTCCTTATCGAGGCGCACCACCTTCGGGCCCGCCAGGACCGACGTGCCGGCCGACTCGATGAGCTGGTTGACGAGCACGACGAGCCCCTCGTAGCGGTTGGCCTGGACCTGGATGCGTCCCCGCGCGGGCCCGATCTTCTCGCCCATGTCGATCATCTCGTCCCACGTCTTGGGCGGGCTGGGCACGCGATCCTTGCGGTACCACAGCAGCTGCGTGTTGGACCAGATCGGGATCGTGTAGAGCTTGTCCTCGAAGCTCGCCGTCTCGAGGATGGACTCGAAGACGTTCGCGCTCACGGCCTTCTCGGTCTCCGGCGGCACCGGCTCCAGCCAGCCGGCGTTGGCGAACTCACCGGTCCAGACGACGTCGAGGCCGAGCAGGTCCAGCGACCGGTCCTCGGCGCCGAGCCTGCGCACAAGCTGCTCGCGCTGCGCATCGGCCTGCGCCGGCAGGAACTCGAAGTTGATCTTGTACGCGCCGCCGGACTGCTTGGAGCAGCGCTCGGCGATCTTCTGCGGCGCGGCGCTGGGCTCGTTGAAGATGAACCAGTTCAGCGTCACCGGCCCGCTCGTCGTCGCCTCGTCATCGCCGCAGGCGGCGACCCCGAGCGCAAGCGCGATCGTCGCCACGGCAATGAGGATCGGCCCACGCACGGAGCCATCAGTACCCCCGCGTACAAGTTGCGAATCTCACTATGCCGACGTGGCGAGCACGCCCTCGCCCGGCTGCAGCTCGGCCGGTGCCGGCGCCCCCGCCGGGTGGCGCCCGGCGTGCGTGGCGCGCACGATCGAGCCCGCGGGCGGGCATGCCCGCGGCCCGTCGCTCATGTTGATCGCGACGAGGTGCCGGTCGCCGCGGCGGTAGGCGAGCACGCCGTCATCGGTCGCGCCGACCAAGCGCAGGCCGCTGCCGAGCTCGCGCCGCACGGCGATGAGGTCGCGATAGAGGCTGAGCATCGAATCCGGCTCGCGGGCCTGCTGTGCGACGCCGCCTCCGGCCACCGCGATCGCCGGCAGCCAGGGCGTCGCCGCTGCAGTGAAGCCGCCGTGCGGCGCATCGTCGTCCCAGCGCATCGGGTGGCGGTGGCGGTCGCGGCCGGCGCGATCGTGCGGGGGATCGCCGCCCGGACCGTCGGCCATCCCGACCTCGTCGCCCTGGTAGACGAAGACGGCGCCCGGCAGCGTGAGCGCGAGCAGCGCGGCGGCGCGCGCGTTGTGCGCACCCACGCGGTCGGGCAGGCGTGGGAAGTCGTGGTTCGAGAGCACCCAGGCGACGCGGCCCGCCGCGCCCGCCGGATCGAGCGCCGCCTCGATCGCGCTCCGGTACGCAGCGGCATCCCAGCGCGCGTGCAGCAGCTCGAAAGCGAAGGCGCAGTCGAGGTGCTCGAGGTATGGGCGCAGCTGCGCGGCCGGCAGGTAGACCTCGCCGACGAGCAGCGTTTCCTCGCCGACGGCCTCGCGCAGCGCGCTCAGCGCGAGGCCGATGTCCGGCGCGTTGCGGCTGTGGACGTGCTCCAGCGTGCCGGCCTCGCCGAGCTCCGGCAGCGGCGGGGGCGCGCTCGCGGGCGGGTCGTCGCGCCGCTCGGGGTCCTTCAGCAGCCGGTCGATGGCATCGAGGCGAAAGCCGTCGATGCCGCGCTGCAGCCAGAAGCGCAGCACGTCTCCCACCGCTTGGCGGACATCCGCGCGACGCCAGTCCAGGTCGGGCTGCTCGGGATAGAACGAGTGCAGGTACCAGCGCCCCGTCTGCGTGTCACGCGACCAGGCACGCCCGCCGAAGGACGCCAGCCAGTTGTTCGGCGGCGCGTCGTCGTCGGCCCACACGTACCGCTCGGGGTGCGCGCAAAACCACGGGTGCTCGATCGACGTGTGGCAGGGCACGACGTCCATCAGCAGCTTCAGCCCGCGGTCGTGGGCGGCGGCGATCAGCGCGTCGGCGTCGGCGAGCGTGCCGAAGCGCGGATCGATCTCCTCGTAGTCGGCGACGTCGTAGCCGCCGTCGGCCATCGGCGACGGGTAGACGGGCGACAGCCAGACCGCGTCGGCGCCGAGCTCGCGGACGTGATCCAGTCGCGCGGCGATGCCCGGCAGGTCGCCCTCGCCGTCGCCGTCGGTGTCTTGAAAGGAACGCGGATAGACCTGGTAGACGACGGCGTCGCGCCACCAGGGCCGATCGGATGCGGCGGTCATGTGCCCTCATGCTCGCGCATGAGGGCGACCGACCGCCTAGTAGAACTTGTGCGTGTCGTCGGGGATGAACGCCATGCCGAGAATCAGGCCCAGCATGAGCAGGCACGCGACGATCGCGAGAACGAGCTTGACGGGTGTGACCATGATGATCAGGTGCTCCTGTCGTTGCGGTGACGGGCATGAGCAGCCGATCTCTGCTCCCCCAGGCCGCCAATCTATGTGCCGCACCCCTGCCCTTCGCGCCAGCTTGTGAGCGAGCGCGTGCCATCTGACGCGCGCGCGCTCGCGGTTGCCCTGCCCGACGTCCCGCGCTGGGTCGAGACGCGCGCGCTGCTGCTGTCGGGCGAGGCGCTGCTGCGGCACGCGGCGGACGCCGACGGGGCGATCGTGCTCGACCCGGCGCTGCCCTCGGGCTTTCTCGTCGGCCGCGCGGATCGCGCGCTTCTGCGCGATGTCGCCGCCGGCGCACCGGCGGGGTTCGAGCTCGTCGTCCAGGCCGACGCGATCGACGCCGCGTGCGCGGCGCTGCCCGGGTGGGCGCCCGCCACGGCGACGGTGTTCTCCCCTCGCTCGCCGTGGCGGGCAAGCGACGTCGGCGCGCCGCCCGGCGTCGTCGTCTGCGCGCCGCCCGAGGAGCGCTGGCTGCTGCGTGTGCCCGAGGCCGACGCAATGCGCTTCTACGCGGGTCTGGCGGAGGCGATCGCGCTGGCACTCGTCGGCGGCGAGGTCGTCGCGGTCTGCGCCGCCGGCGACGTCACCGAGTCGCTGTGGGACGTCGGGATCGACACGCTGCCGGGACACCGTCGCAGGGGCCACGCGACGGCGGCGTTTCGCGCCCTCGCGGCGCACCTGGCCGCCGGCGGCCGGCAGCCGGTCTGGTGCGCCGAGGACGACAACACCGCGTCGATGGCGATGGCGGCGCGGCTGGGCTTCGAGCCGGTGGACCGGATCGCGATCCTCACGCGCCGCGGCGACGATCCGTCAGCGCCGCAGGCGCGGAACTTGGCTGAGCGCCTCGCGTCGTAGAGGCATGAGCGCGCCGAACCGACTGCGCGCACGCGCGGGCCTGCTGGTGGCTCTCGCCGGCCTGGGCCTGGCTGCGCCGGTTGCGCTCGGTTCGGTCCGTCAAGACGTCGTCGCGCCGCCCGGCGTCACCGGCCGCGCGCAGCAGCCGACCGCGAGCGAGCAGTTCCCGGGTGCCGGGCTGCCCGCGACCATGCGCTACCGCCCGCGCAGCGCACGCGTCCGCGGACGCCTTGACCGGCCCACGCAGGCCACGAAGGCCACCGTCCATGCCTACCTTTCCGGGAGGGCGCCGCGTCGACGCCAACGACAACGCCTACACCTGCATAACGCCCGGGCGCAGCCTCCGCTTCGTGTTCAGCGTCGACCACCGCACGTTCGGCGGCCTGCGCGCCGCCACGACAACACCGTGCGGCTCACCGTCGTGATGCGCATGGTCAACGCCGACGGCAGGCGCACGACGCTCAAGCGCGTCGTGACGGTCAGACCTGAGTAGGACCCGCGGGGCACGCCGGGCCGCCCGTTCGGGGGCACACCAGCGAGCTTCAGGCGTCGGCCGCGAAGGTGAGCGTCAGCTAACTGCGCGCGTAGCGGCCGCTGCCGCCGCCGCTGATCGCAGCGCACAAGAGGTAGACGCCGCAGCCGTCGATGGCTCCCTCGCAGTGTCGGTCCGCAAGGGCGACCCGGAGCACATCGCCGTGCATCCGCCACTCGCCGGTCTGGCCGTCCCACGACACCGTGCCATCGGGCGCGAAGCGCATCACGCTCTCGGAGTCCTCATAGCGGCCGCCCAGACGCGGTTGCCGGTGACGCTCGCGCGCGGAAGAGGAAACGTCTGCCGCAGTGATCTCGAGTCCCATCTTCCGCGCCCCTGAGTTATCGCAAGAGCGTAGGGGCGGGCTGCGCCAAGGTGGCCCGTGGCGCGGACGCAGGACGGGCAGCGCAGCCCGCGTCCCTATGAGAGTCCTCTGAGGATTGGGCGGAGCGGCCCGCGGCGCGGGCAGAACCGGAGCCATGTCGTCCAACACAGGAGGCTGCTCGCATGGCTGCTGATGCCGGACCCCCGCTTGTCCTCATGGCCCTCGGACTCGTTCTCTGGCTGGCCGTCACCGCGACGGTGGCCGGGATCTCGATCCAGACCGTCGGCATGATCCTGTTCATCGTCGGCACGATCTGGCTCGTGGTCGAGCTGATCCAGGCCCGCTCGCTGGCCGGCCCGCGTGTTGTCGAGGAGCCGCTCGTCCGCGAGCGCAGGCTCTAGTCGGTCTCTGGGCGCCAGGCCAGGCCGGCGGCAGGACCGCGCTCACCCGAGCGCCACGGTCCTGCCGTCGATGAAGTTGTCCGACGAGGCGATGATCTGGTCGACGAGCTCCTGCGGGACCGCCCCGTCGGTCGTGAGGACCATCACCGCGTGCTGGTGGTCGCCGTTCTCCGGTGAGTGGCCCACGGCGGCTGAGCCGATGTTCACGCCGCGCTCGCCGAAGCGCGTGCCGACCAGGCCGATCACGCCCGGCACGTTGACGTAGCGAAACAGCGTCAGGTGCGGCTCCAGCTGGAGGTTGAAGCGCTGCCCCCAAGCCTGCAGCAGATGCGGGCGGTTGCGGCGCCCGATCGTCGTGCCGGCGACCGTGGTCGTACCGCCGCCGCAGACGACGTTCACGCGGACGAGGTCGGTGAAGTCGCGCGTGACGGTGCTCTTGGACTCGACGACCTGGATCCCGCGCTCCTCGGCGATCGAAGGCGCGTTGACCGCGTTGATCGGCTCCTCGGTGTGGCCCTGCAGCGCACCGAGCAGTACGGCGGTGCCGAGCGGCCGCGTATCGCGCTCGGCGATGCGCCCGTTGCACTCGATCTCGATGCGGTCGATCGAGCCGCACAGCGCAAGCGCCGTGCCGAGCCTGCCGAGCTGGTGGCAGAGCGGCAGAAACGGGCCGAGCACCTCCAGGTCCTCGGGCTTGATCGTCGGCGCGTTGATCGCGGTCGTGACGCTGCCGCCCTGCAGCGCCGCGACGATCTGCTCCGCCGCCTGGTAGCCGGCGCGATCGTTGGCTTCGGTCGTCGATGCCCCCAGGTGCGGCGTGACGATGACGTTGGGGTAGCCGAACAGCGGGTGGTCGGTGATCGGCTCGGTCTGAAAGACGTCGAGCGCCGCGCCGCCGACCTTGCCGCTGTCGAGCGCGTCCTTGAGGTCCTCGTCGACGATCAGCGAGCCGCGCGCGACGTTGAGGATCCGCACGCCGTCGCGCATCTTCGCGAAGGCCGCGGCGTTCAGCCAGCCGTCGGTCTCGGCCGTGTCGGGCAGGTGGACGGTGATGAAGTCCGCCTGCGCGTAGAGCTCGTCGGACGTGTCGCACTTCTCGACGCCGAGGTTGGCGTAGCGCTCGGTGGCGACGTACGGGTCGTAGGCGATGACGCGCATGCCGAAGCCCTTGGCCCGCGCCGCGACGAGCTGGCCGATGCGCCCGAAGCCGAGCACGCCGAACGTCTTGTCCATCAGCTCGACGCCCGTGAAGTGCTTGCGGTCCCAGCGCCCGGCGAGCAGCGCGCCGTGGGCCTGCGGGATGTTGCGCGCAAGCGCGAGCAGCAGCGCCATCGTGTGCTCGGCGGCGGTGACGATGTTCGAGCGCGGCGCGTTGGCGACGATGATGCCGCGCTTCGTGGCGGCGGCGACATCGATATTGTCGATTCCGACGCCCGCGCGGGCGATCACGCGCAGCCGACCGGCGTCGCGGATCAGCTCGGCGTCGACCTTCGTCGCCGAGCGGATCAGGATCGCCTCGTAGGCGCCGATCTGCTCGGCGAGCTGCTCGCGCGGCCAGCCGATCCCGAGGTCGACGTCGAAGCCCGCGACCTGCAGCAGGTTCACCCCGGAGTCGCCGATCGACTCGGCGACCAGCACGCGCTCGGCCGTCACGCTCCCCCGATCCGCTCCACGACCCAGTCGATGCAGGCCGTCAGCGCCTGCACGTCGTCCGGCTCGACCGCCGGGAACATCGCGACGCGCAGCTGGTTGCGCCCGAGCTTGCGGTAGGGCTCGACGTCGACGATGCCGCTGGCCCGCAGCGTCGCCGCGACGCGCGCCGCGTCGACGCTGTCGGCAAAGTCGATCGTGCCCACGACGAGCGAGCGATTGGCCGGGTCGGCGACGAAAGGCGTGGCGTACGGCGACGCCTCGGCCCAGCCGTACAGCGTGTCGGAGGACTGCGTCGTGCGCCCGACGCACCACGGCAGGCCGCCGTTGCCGAGCATCCAGTCCAGCTGCTCGGCGAGCAGCACGAGCGTCGCGAGCGCGGGCGTGTTGAGCGTCTGATCCTGGCGCGAGTTGGCCAGCGCGGTGCTCAGGCTGAGGAAGTCGGGGATCCAGCGGTCGCTCGCGTCGATCTCGTCGATGCGCTCGATCGCGGCAGGGCTGAGCAGCGCCAGCCATAGCCCGCCGTCGGAGGCAAAGCTCTTCTGCGGCGCGAAGTAGTAGGCGTCGGCCTGAGACGCATCGAGCGGCAGCCCGCCGGCGCCCGAGGTCGCGTCGATCAGGACAAGTGCGTCACCGGCGCCGGCCGGACGGCCGACCGGGACCATCACGCCGGTCGAGGTCTCGTTGTGCGCCCAGCAGAGCGCGTCGGCGGCGGGATCGCCGACCGGCTGCGGCGCGTCACCGGGCGCGGCGTCGACGATGATCGGGTCGTCGAGGAACGGCGCCCTGCGGGTGACGTCGGCGAACTTGCGGCTGAACTCGCCGAAGGTCAGGTGCAGCGAGCGGTCGCGGACGAGCGACAGCGCCGCCGCGTCCCAGAACGCCGTCGTGCCGCCGTTGCCGAGGGCGATCTCGTAGCCCTCGGGCGCGCCGAGCAGCTGGGCGAGGCCGCGGCGCACGCGGCCCACCAGATCGCGCACGGGCTTCTGGCGGTGCGACGTGCCCAGCAGCGCGGCGTGGTCGCCGACGAGGCCGGCCAGCTGCTGCGGGCGGATCTTCGAGGGCCCCGAGCCGAACCGGCCGTCGGACGGCTTCAGTGCGTCAGGGATCTGAAACTGCGTGCTCGTCGTCATGGGCAGACGTCCTGCGGTAGCGGGTGAGGGTGTGCCCAGGCGTGCGGCGTGCGATCCTGCCCGCCGCTCCCCGGTGGTGACTCCACCCGAACGCCAGTCGCGACGGCGCGCCGAAGTCTAGCGGGCGCCCCCGCAGCGCCCCTCGTGCCGCGCGCGGGAACCTGTGGCGCCCAGCGGCCAACCGTGTCGCTCGTCTTCCTCGAGGCCTGGCGGCGGCGGGCCGACCTGCGCCGCGAGGCCGACCCGCGCCCGTGGCTGTACGGCATCGCGACGAACGTCGCGCGCCGGGATGGCGCTCGCGGCGCCGTCACGTCGCGTTCGCTACGTGCGCGAGACGCTGCGGAGCCCGATCGCCGCGGCGCGCGAGCCGACGGCTTCTTCGTCTTCCACGCCGGCCGGAGACGCGGCGCGGCGAGCGGCCCCCGCCGACGGCGACCTGCGCTTCAAGCCGTAGGTCGCGGCGGGCGGCGCTATTCGTGGAAGTCCGTGTCGATCCAGTCCATCATCGAGCGCAGCTCCTTGCCGGTGGTCTCGACCTTGGAGGCGGCCTGCTCGGCGCGCATGCGCTTGAAGTTCTCCTGCCCGGCGCGGTTCTCGGCGATCCACTCGCGGGCGAAGTCGCCGCTCTGGATCTCCGTCAGGATCTGCTTCATGTTCGCCCGCGTGTCGTCGGTGATGACACGCCTGCCGCGCGTGTAGTCGCCGTACTCCGCCGTGTTGGAGATCGAGTAGCGCATCCCGGCCAGACCTTTCTCGTACATGAGGTCGACGATCAGCTTGAGCTCGTGCAGGCATTCGAAGTACGCCATCGTCGGGTCATAGCCGGCCTCGACGAGCGTCTCGAAGCCCGCCTGGACGAGCTCTGAGGCGCCGCCGCACAGGACGGCCTGCTCGCCGAAGAGGTCGGTCTCGGTCTCGTCCTTGAAGGAGGTCTCGATGACGCCGCCGCGCGTGCAGCCGATCCCCTTCGCGTAGGCCAGCGCGAGCGCCTTGGCGTCGCCGCTCGCGTCCTGCTCGACGGCGATCAGCCCGGGAACGCCGGAGCCCTCAAGGTACTGGCGGCGCACGAGGTGGCCGGGGCCCTTCGGCGCGATCAGCGCGACGTCGACGCCCGCGGGCGGTTGGACCTCGTCGTAGTGGATCGAGAAGCCGTGGCCGAAGAGCAGCATGTTGCCCTCCGCGATGCCGTCCTTGACCTCGCCCTCGTAGACGGTGCGGTGCAGCTCGTCGGGCACGAGGATCATCACGAGGTCGCCGCGGCTGGCCGCGTCGGCGACCGGCAGCACCTCCAGGCCGTGCTCCTTGGCCTTGGCCGCAGAGGCCGAGCCGTCCCGCAGGCCGACAACGACGTTCACACCCGAGTCCTTGAGGTTCAGTGAGTGGGCGTGGCCCTGGGAGCCGTAGCCGATGATGGCGACGGTCTTGCCGTCAAGCAGGGTGAGGTCAGCGTCGTCGTCGTAGTACATGGCGCGGGATCCTAGTCGGACGATCGTGCACGTCGCGCCCGCACCGCTGGGCTTGGCGTCTGGCGCGGGCGACCGTAGGTTTGCGTCGTGGCAGCCAGCGACACCGACAGCTCGCTTGACCGGCGCTTCGACGGGCTGCAGCGGCGTCCGCTCGCCGGGGGTCTGACGCTGATCGTGGCCGGCAGCCGGCGCTCGCGGATGCTCGGGCTCGCCAAGCTCGACGCGCTGCCCGCCGACCATGGCCTGCTGATCGGCCCCTGCCGCTCCATACACACCTTCACGATGCGCTTCGCGCTGGACCTCGTCTGGCTGGACGGTGACGGCCGGCCGGCGCGCCTCGACGAGGACGTCGCGCCGCGGCGCATGCGCACGTGCCTGCGCGCGCGCTCGGTCGTCGAGACCGCGGCGGGCGGCGGCGCGCGGATGCGTGCGGCGCTCGAGGACGACGGCGGCGGGCGCGATGCCTGAGGCGCCGGCGCTCGCCGTCCTCGGCGAGTGGACCGAGCGCCGGCCGACGCGCAGGGCATCGTACGCGGGGAGCTCGGGACGCTGGCGCGGCCGGGCAGGAGTTCGGCGACGCCGTGCACGCGCGGCCTACGCGCTCGCCGCGGCGACGTGCGTGAGCCCCGGCAGCGCCACCGCGCCGTCCTGCGCGACGTACTGCGCCAGGCGGGCGTCGAGCGCGTCGCGTAGGTCGTCGCGCTGCGCGGGCGTGAGCGCTCCGACGGCCCGGGCGAGGCTCGTGGAGATGTCCAGCTGCGTGTCCCACCAATCGTCGAGCGACCGATAGGCGAAGACGATCGGGATCTGCTCGATCGCGATGTCGGTGAAGCCCGCCGCCTCGAGCAGCGTCTGGATGCGCTGCGGGTCGCGGAAGGCGAACATGTTTGGCGCGTCCAGATCGGCCGGGTCGACCGCGCGCATGGCGACAAGCTCGGCGGTCGGCGCGGAGGCCCAGGGATTGTCGTCCGGATGCGTCCATGCGGCGAGGGCCACGCGACCGCCCGGGCGCAGGACGCGGCGCGTCTCACCCAGCGCCGTCGCCGGATCGGCCACGAGCATGTAGCCCCAGCGCGCGACGACGGCGTCGACGCTCGCCGTCGGCAGGTCGATCCACTCGGCGTCGATCGTGCGGAACTCCACGTTCTCGATGCCCAGCTCGGCGGCGCGGGCGCGCGCCTGATCGACCATCTCCTCGACGGCGTCTGAGCTGATCAGGGTTCCGCCGGGCGCGATCAGCTCGGCCGCGAGGAAGCCGGTGTCGCCGGGGCCGGCCGCGAGCTCGAGCACGCGGTGGCCGGGCTGCGGCTCGATCGCGTCGACGAGCCAGTGCGAGACCGGCTGGGCCGCGGACTGGATGACGTCGCGATGGGTCCCCCACGCGCCGGCCGCACGAGCCCAGTGCTCCAGGCTCGTGCGGCGGTACTCCGATGGATCTAGATCAGCTTGAACTTGACGACCCCGATCTTCGCGCCACCGGCGTTGCCGGACGCGCCGGTCTTGTCGACGCCCACGGCGCTGAGCTTGTAGCTGCCCCTGGTGAGGTTGCGCTTGATCGTGTAGCTCCACTCTCCGGTCGTGCTGACCTTCTTGAGCCTTGCGGCGATCAGCACGGGCCTCTGGCAGCTCCTGACGCGGATTCCCTGCTTGGGATCGAAGAAGTTGCACCGCTTGCTCTTGCTGGCGCCCGACTTGATCTTCTCGAGCGTCAGGGCGATCTGCGCGATGCCGTTGGCGTCCCGCGAGAGGCCGCCGAAGACGAGCTTCGTGCGCGTGCGCTTCTTCGTCTTCTTGTTCGTCGTGAACAGCTTGATCTTCTGGTTGTTCGTCGGCGTGACGATGCCGACGGTCGGCGGCGTGCCGTCGATGAGCTTCAGCGCGACCGTCGCCGGTGCGCTCGCGACGCCCACGCGGTCCACGACGACGAGCTGCGCGGACGCGTCGCCCTCCTTCGGGAACGCGTGGCTGACCGTCGGGCCGGCGGTGGTCTCGGCCTTGCCGTCGCTGAAGGTCCACTGGTATTGCGTGATTCCGCCCCCGTAGCCGGCTTCACGGTCGCTCGAGCCGCCGGCGTCGAACGTCACGGCCTGCGTCGCGCGCGGCGTCGCGGTCTTGACGGCGATCTTCGCGACGGGCGGCGCGTTGTTGTACTCGTCGCCGCCGAGGTCGGTGGGGGCGGTCGCACGCTCCTCGCCCTCGAAATCGGCCGTCGACTCGTCGGCGGTCACGCCGCCCTGGCCGGCGGCGACGGCGTCGGGGCGCAGGCGGAAGTTGAGGCGTGCCGGGTTGGCGAAGACCGCTGCCGCGTCGCCGGTCAGCAGGCTGCGCGTCGCGTCGATCGTCGCGCTGTTGGCGCCGATCCCGGCGAGGCCGGGGTTGTTCCTCGTCGCGTTGTTCAGCGCGATGGAATCCGTCAGCGTCGCGCCGATGCTGCCTCCGCCCAGAACCGCCATGGCGCCGTCCGAAGCGTCGAGCAGGATCCCGTTGTTCGCGCCGGCCGCGGTGACGTGGCGCAGGATGAGCGTGATGTCGCCGCCGGCGGCGAGCCCGCCCGTGGTGACGGCGCCGATCCCGGAACCGCCGCCGCCCGCGATCGTCGACTCGACCGTGACGACCTTCGGCGGGGTGCCCGAGGTCGAGACGACGCGGATCGCGCTCGGTCCGCCACCGCTCGTGACGAGGGAGCGCACGATCCGGTTCGCCGCGCCCGCCGCGATCAGCACGCCGCTGCCGTACTGGCTCAGCACCACGGCGTCGCTGAGCTCAATGCCCGCGGACGTGCCGGTGACCCGCACGGCATCGACCGCACCGCTCTGGCCGACAGCCACCTTGGAGAGCTTCGAGACCGCTCCGGCGGTGAACTCGACCGTGCCCCTGACGGCGACGCCGGGCCCGCCGTGGATCGTCAGGCCACCGACGTTGAACGTCGCGCCGGGGTAGGTGCCCGCGGCGACGTTGATCGTGTCGCCGCCGGCGCCGGCGTTGGCGGCCGTGGCCGCCTCGGCGAGGCCGCCGCAGGCGAGGTCCGCGCCACCACACGCGCCGGCTCCTGGCGAGACGGCGTAGGTCGCCGCGTTTGCCGCGGCAGGCGCGACGAGGCCCGCTACCACGGCAACGGCGAAAGACGACGAGCGACGGCCCAGGCGTGACATTCAATCCTCCAAAGATCGGCGCATCAGCTTCCCCGAGGTCGTCCTCGGCAACCCGGGAGCGAACCGGTAGACCCGGGGCATCTTGTATCCCGCGAGTCGGACACGACAATAACCGCGCAGCTCCTCTTCCGTTGCGGTCTGGCCCGCCCGCAGGACGATCGTCGCCACCACCCGCTCCCCCCATTCGGGGTCGGGCGCGCCATGGACCGCAGCCTCCGCGACGGCGGGATGGCTCTCGAGCACCGCTTCGATCTCCGCCGGGGCGACGTTCTCGCCGCCCGTGATGATCGTGTCGCCCGCGCGGCCGGTGACGATCAGGTTGCCCTCCGCGTCGAGCGCGCCCTCGTCGCCCGTGTGCAGCCAACCGTCCGGCTGCAGCGTGCCGGGCGCGACGGTCGGCCCGGCGACGAGGATCTCGCGCGCGCTGGCGATCCGCACGCGCGTGCAGAACAGCGCCGGCCCGCCGGTGCTGACCTGCGAGCAGGCCTCGGTCAACCCGTACGTGCTGACCGCCGGCACGCCGGCGGCGGCGGCGCGCTCCAGCAGCGCCGGCGCGATCGGCGCGCCGCCGACGAGCGCGGCGCGCAGCCGCGGCGGGTGGCGCAGCCCGGCGTCGAGCAGGCGCCCGAGCGTCGTCGGCACGACGGAGACGAGCGTCGAACGGGTGGCGAGCTCGTCTGCCGCGGCCTCCGCGTCGAAGCGCTCGTGCAGCACGACCCCGGTGGCGTAGATCGCGCTGCGCACGAGGATCGAGAGGCCGCCGACGTGCGACAGCGGCAGCGCGCACAGCCAGACGTCGTCGCGCGCCACCCCCAGCGCGGCGGCCGAGCCGAGCGCGCTCCACAGCCAGTTGCCGTACGTCAGCTGCACCGGACGCGGCCCGCTCGTCGTGCCCGAGGTGTGCACGACGATCGCGGTGGCATCCAGGTCGTGGATCCCGGCGATCGGCGCATCGGGGTCGAGCAGGCCCTCGAGCGGCGCTCCGATCACCGCGGCGCAGCCCGCGGTGCGCGCGCGGCGCTCGGCGGGCTTCAGGCGCAGGTCGACGGGAACCGCGACCGCGCCAAGCAGCAGGCAGCCGTGCAGCGTCTCGGCGAAGGCCCGGCGCGCGGGCAGCGCGATCCCGACCCGGTCGCCCCCCGTGACGCCGAGTGCGCTCAGGCGCTGCGCCGCGGCGGTCGCGGCCTCGTGCAGCTCGCCGTAGCGCAGCATGCCATCCTCGGTGCGCAGCGCGATCACCGCCGGGCGGGTGCGAGCAGCGCGAACGAGCCAGGATTCCACGAGCACGTACGGAAAGTAGCCTGCACGCATGGCAATCGAGTGGACGCCGGGCGGCGGCGAGTACACCGACATCCGCTACGAGCTCAGCGGTGACGGCATCGCGAAGATCACGATCGACCGGCCCGAGGTCCGCAACGCCTTTCGCCCGCAGACGATCATCGAGATCTCCGACGCGCTCACCCGCGCCCGCGAGGACACGTCGGTCGGCGTGATCGTCCTGACCGGCGCGGGCGAGCTGGCCTTCTGCTCGGGCGGCGACCAGAACGTCCGCGGCGACACCGGCTACCTCATGGATCCCGATCCCGCCCACCCATCCGACCCCACCCGACCCGCCGTCGGGCGCTTCCACGTCACCGACCTGCACGTCCAGATCCGCCGGCTGCCCAAGCCCGTCGTCGCGATGATCGCCGGCTACGCAATCGGCGGCGGCCACGTGCTGCACCTCGTCTGCGACCTGTCGATCGCGGCCGACAACGCGCGCTTCGGCCAGGTCGGACCGCGCGTCGGCTCGTTCGACGGCGGCTTCGGGGCCGGGCTGCTGGCCTCGCTCGTGGGGCCCAAGAAGGCCAAGGAGATGTGGTTTCTCTGCCGCCAGTACGACGCGGCGCAGGCGCTCGAGATGGGGCTCGTGAACACCGTCGTCCCGCTCGCGTCGCTCGAGCAGGAGACGGTCGCCTGGTGTCGCGAGATGCTGGCGATGTCGCCGTTCGCGCTGCGTCTCGTGAAGGCGTCGTTCAACGCGACCGAGGACGGCTTCAGCGGCGTCCAGCAGCTCGCCCATGACGCGAACCTCCTGTTCTACGAGAACCCCGAGGCGCAGGAGGGCCGCGACGCCTACCGCGAGAAGCGCCGCCCGGACTTCTCGCGCTTTCCGAAGAGGCCGTAGCGCGTCGATGGCCACCGCCGTCTCCCGACCCAGCGGCCTGCGCATCTGGCTGATGGCCGCGCGCATCCGCACGCTGCCCGCCGCCGTCGCACCGGTGCTCGTCGGCACCGCGCTGGCGATCGAGCGCGGCATCTTCCGGCCGGGGCCGTTCGTGGCCGCGCTGCTGGGCTCGATCCTCATCCAGATCGGGACGAACCTCGCCAACGACTATTCCGATGCGCGCCGCGGCGCCGATGCCGAGGACCGCGTCGGACCGGTACGCGTGACCGCCGGCGGCCTCGTCCCGCCGCGCCAGGTGCTGATCGCGACATACATCACGTTCGGGCTGGCCGTGGCCTGCGGCCTGTACCTCGTCGTCTTCGCCGGGATCGAGCTGCTGATCGTCGGCGTCGCCTCGATCGCCGCCGGCGTGCTCTACACCGGCGGGCCCAAGCCCTACGGCTACGAGGGCCTCGGCGAGCTCTTCGTCTTCCTCTTCTTCGGGATCGTCGCCGTCACGGGCTCGGCGTTCGCGCAGCTGGAAGCCTGGCCGTGGGAGGCGTTCGTCCTCGCGGTGCCCGTCGGCCTGCTGGCCGCGGCGATCCTCGTCGTCAACAACGTGCGCGACCTCGACAGCGACCGGCGCGCGGGCAAGCGCACGCTCGCCGTCCGGCTCGGGCGCGAGCGCGGGCGCATGATCTACGCGCTGATGGTCTACGGCGCCTACGTCGTCGCGCCGCTGCCGTGGCTGCTCGGCGCGCTGACGCCGTGGCTGCTGTTGCCCTGGCTGACGCTCCCGCCCGCGATCAAGCTCGTGCGCACGGTGCGCGAGCACGCCGACGGGCCGACGCTCAACGAGATGCTCGCGCAGACCGGGATGCTGCAACTCGCCTTCTGCCTGCTGCTCAGCGCGGGCCTGCTGGCGAGCTAGTGGGCCAGGCGGTGCATCGCCGGTGCGGGTGACGATCGGGCGTCGGATCCTGCGCTTTCGCGCGCCCATGCGGACGTCCTACGGCGACGTCGCCGAGCGCGAGCTCGTCGAGCTGACGATCGAGGGCGCCGACGGCGTCGCCGGCCGCGGCGAGGCGGCGCCGCTAGAGCCATACGACGGCGTCTCGCCGGCGCGCGCCCGCGCCGCCCTGGACGCCTACCGCCCGATCCTCGAGAGCGGCGACGCGCTGCAGGGGGGCGAGCTGCTCGACGCCTGCCGCGCCGCCGACGACCTGCCCCAGGGGCTCGCCGCCGTCGACATGGCGTTGTGGGATCGCGCCGGGCGCCGCGCCGGCCGCCCGGTCGCCGCGCTGCTGACCGAGGTCGTGCTGGAGGAGGTGCTCGTCAACGCGACGATCGCGGCCGACGACCGTGCCGGCGCCGCCGCGAGCGCCGCTGCCGCCCGCCAGGCCGGCTTTCGCTGCGTGAAGCTCAAGGTCGGCGTCGGCGACGACGCCGGGCGGGTCGCCGCCGTGCGCGCGGCACTGGGTCCGCGGGCCGCGCTGCGCCTGGACGCCAACGGCGCGTGGAGCGTCGAGCAGGCGGTGGCGGCGATCGAGACCCTGGCGCCGGCGGGCCTGGAGCTCGTCGAGGAGCCCGTCCACGGCCTCGGCGCGCTGCGCGCGGTGCGCGAGCGCGTCGCGGTGCGGATCGCGATGGACGAGAGCGCCGCCGAGCCGGGCGCGCTGGCGTCGGGCGCCGCCGACGCCGTCTGCCTGAAGCTCGCGCGCTGCGGCGGCATCTCGGGCCTGCTGGCGTGCGCGTCGCTCGTGCGGGCGTCGGGCGCCGAGCCCTACGTCGCCTCGACGTTCGACGGCCCGCTCGGGATCGCCGCCGCGCTGCACGCCGCCGCGGCGCTGCGCATCCAGGCGGCCTGCGGGCTGGCGACGCTCGACCTCTTCGACGATGTCGACGCGCACGGGCTGGTTGTCCGCGACGGGGCGATCGCGGTGCCGCGCGGGCCGGGGCTGCTGTGACGTCGTTCGCGCTGCGGATCGCGCGCTCCACGCTGCGCCGCCCCCCGACGCGCCACCGCTACGGCGAGCACCCGCGCCAGGTCGCCGACCTGCACCGGCCCGTCGGCGGCGGGCCGTTTCCGGTCGTCGTCGTCCTGCACGGGGGCTACTGGCAACCGCCCTACACGAAGCTCATCATGCGCCCGCTGTGCGTCGACCTCGTCCGGCGCGGCTACGCGGCGTTGAACGTCGACTACCGGCGGCTGGGGCGCGAGGGCGGCGGCTGGCCACAGACGTTCGACGACGTCGCCACCGCGATCGACCACCTCGCGGAGGGAGGGATGCGCGACGCCGGCCTGGACCTCGCGCGCGTGACGCTGCTCGGCCACTCGGCGGGCGGCCAGCTCGCGCTATGGGCCGCCGGCCGGCCGGAGTTGCCGGCCGACGCGCCCGGCGCCGCTCCGCGCGTCACGGCGACGCGGGTGCTCGCGATGGCGCCCGTCTGCGACCTGGAGAGCGCCGGCCGGCCGGCGCGTGCGCTGCTCGGCGGAGCGCCTGCGGACGTGCCCGAGCGCTGGCGCCAGGCCGACCCGATGCGCCGCATCCCCCTCAACGTGCCCGTCGGCCTCGTCCACGCCCGCGGTGACGAGACGGTGTCGGTGCAGCGCTCCCGCGCGTATGCCGCGGCGGCCCGCGCGGCGGGCGCCGACGTGTGGATGAGCGAGACGGCCGGCGGCCACCGCGACCCGATCGACCCGTCGAAGCAGGCGTGGGAGACCGCGGCAGGGTGGCTGCAGGGATAGGCGCTCAGCGCGGCAGCTTCGCGCGCAGCGCCAGCACGCGCCGGGCCGCCGCGCGCAGTCCGGCCTCGTCGACCTCGCCACGCTTGGTCGCCGCCAGCAGGCCCTCGGCGGCCTGGGCGCTCGACGCGTAGCTCGAGGAGAACAGCGGCAGGTCGATTCCCGCGCGCACCGCCCGCAGGGCGCGCTCGCCGTTTGAGCCGTAGGCCGCGACGGCGGGCGTGCCGAGGTCGTCGGTCATGCTCACGCCGGCGAAGCCGAGGCGCTCGCGCAGCTCGCCGGTCACCCAGCGCCGCGAGAACGCGGCCGGCAGCTCGTCGACCGCGGGATAGACGGCGGTCGACAGCATCACCGCGTCGACGCCCTCGCGCACGAGCCGCGCGAACGGCGGCTCGTCGACCGCGCGCAGCCGTTGCAGCGACGTCGCGATCCGCGCCGGCGCGTTGTCGGTGTTGACGCTCGCCGCGCCGAAGCCGGGGTAGTGCTTGGCCGTCGCGCGGACGCCGCCGGCGTGCAGGCCGCCCGCGAACGCCGCCGCGAACTGCCCGACGCGCGCGGCGGAGCGCGAGTAGCTGCGCCGCTCGCGCTCCAGGGCGGACCCCGCCTGCGCGACGTCCGCGACCGGCGCGAGGTCCATGTTGACCCCGCCGCTGCGCAGCGTGCGCGCCGCGGCGCGCCCGTCGGCGCGCGCCTGCGCGGCGCTCGGCACCTGCGCCGCGGCGCGCTGTGGCGCGCCCGGGATCCGCCGCACCGGCCCTCCCTCCTGGTCGGCCATCACGATCAGCGGCGCGCGCAGCCCGCGCGGGCGCGCGATCGCCTGCAGGCTGCGCATCGTCGCGCGCAGCTGGCCGGCTGAGCGGACGTTGCGGGTGAAGACGATCACGCCGGCCGCCTCGCCGCGAGCGATCCGGCGGCGCAGCGCGGGCGGCGGCTGCAGGCCGTCGTAGGCGAAGACCATGTGCTGCCCGACGACCTGGCGCAGCGTCAGCTCGGGCGCCGCGGAACGGGTGGGCGCACGCGCCGGCGCCGGCGGTTCGGCGGCGTACAGCGAGAGGATCGCGACGGCGAGGTGGATCAGCACGCCACTATAGGGGTACAGCAGATGACCGTCGCGCGCGTAGCCCCCTCCCACTCCTGTTCGCTGCGCTCGCCGCGCCGGCGCCACCCGCGGCCCACGCCGTGGGTGCGCTCGCCTGTCCACCACGGCCGGTGGCGCGCTGTTTCACCGTCACCGTCCCGCTCGATCGCAGCGCGGTGGTGCCCGGCAGTGTGCGGATCCGCGCGGCCCGGATCCGCGCGCGACGGGCGACGCGCGCGCCGCTGATCGGCCTGACGGGCGGGCCGGGACAGGCCGGCGTCGTCTTCGCCGTGACCTACGACATCCTGCTGCCGGCCAGCGGCCGCGACCGCGTCGTGTTCGACCAGCGCGGCACCGGCGCCTCGGGCCTGCTGCGCTGCCGGGGGCTCGAGCGCCGCCTGCTGAGGAGCGTCGCGCAGCCGGCCGGAGCGTGCGCGCGCAGCCTCGGCGCGCGGCGCTCCTTCTACACGAGCACCGACTCGGCGGAGGACCTCGAAGCGCTGCGCGTGCACCTGGGCGCGCCGCGGATCGCGCTCTACGCCGTCTCCTACGGCACGCGCGTCGCCGTCGAGTACGCGCGGCGCCACCCGCAGCGCGTCGAGCGGATGATCCTCGACTCGCCCGTCGGCCCCGCCGCGCCCGACCCGCTGGCCCGCGAGACGATCGCGGCCGTGCCACGCGTGCTGCGCAGCGCCTGTCGCCGCGGCGGCTGCGGCGCCGCCGGCCGGCGTCCCGTCGCCGACATCGCCGCGCTGCGCGCGCGGCTGCGGCGGGCGCCGATCCGCCGCGTCGTGCGCGGCGTCCCGGTGCGCGTCGACGCCGACGACCTGCTCACGATGGTCGTCAGCGCCGACCTCGATCGCGACTTGATGCAGGCGATCCCGGTTGCCGTGCGCGCGGCGCTCGGCGGGCGCAGCGGGCCGCTCGTGCGGCTCAAGCGCACGCTGCTGAACGCCAACGACGGCGGTCCGGTCAGCGAGTTCAGCCCGGCGCTGTTCACCACCACGACCTGCGAGGAATCGCCGCCGGCGTGGGATCTCGCCGCCGGTCCGGCGGCGCGCCGCGCTCAGGCGCGGGCGCTGGCTGACGCGACGCCGCTGGCGGCACTGTATCCGTTTGACCGGACGGCCGCGCTCGCCGCGGGCCTGCTGGCGCTGTGCGCCGACTGGCCGGCACCGGCGCGCGCGGTCGCGCCGGCGCCGCCGCTGCCGGTCGCGGTGCCAAACGCTCGTCCTGTCGGGGGAGCTTGATCTGCGCACGCCGCTGGCGAAGGCGCGCGAGCTGGCCCGGGCACTGCCGCAAGCCCGGCTGCTCGTCGAGCGCGGCGTCGGCCACGGCATCCTCGGCGCCGACCCCAACGGCTGTGCGGACGGCGCCGCGCAGGCGTTCCTCTCCGGGCGCCCTGCCGCACGCTGCGTCCGCGGCGGCGCGTCGCTGACGCTGTCGTCGGCGCGCGCGGTTGCGGGTACGCGGGCAGCATGCGCGAGCTCATGCCCGGCCTCTTTCATTGGACGACGTTCCACGACGGGATCGGCCTTCACGTCAGCTCCTACTACGTCGAGCCCGCGGGGGCACTGATCGATCCGCGCGTGCCGGCGAGGGCTTGGACGCCTTCGCGGACCGCGTGCGACCGCAGCAGGTCCTGCTCACCACGGGCCTGCACGCCCGCCACGCCGACCGCTTCGCCGAGGCGTTCGGCTGCGTCATCCGCACCTCGCCGCAGGCGCTCGAGCGCGTCGGCGGACTCGACGCGAGCGCTACACCGACGGCGACGAGGTCGCCCCTGGAGTCACGGCGATCCACATCGACGCGATCGCGCCCGACGAGTACGCGCTGCACATCGCCGTCGACCATGGCGCGATCGCGTTTGCCGACGCGCTGAACCGCTACGGCGACGTGCTGGGGTTCTTCTCCGACGACCTGCTCGGCGACGATCCGGCCAAGGTCAAGCGCGGGCTGAACGACGCCTTCCGCGGCCTGCTGACGCGCGACTTCGACCATCTGCTGTTCGCTCACGGCGAGCCGCTCGTCGGGGGCGGCAACGCCGCGCTGCGGGAGTTTCTCGAGCCGTAGGGCGGCGGGAGGGGCCAGCGGCCCCTCCCGCGCCGCCTGCCAGCGTCGACCGTCGCCGCTACTCCCGCTCGGCGAACGCGTACAGGTTGCCGTCCCAGGCGCCGACCACCACCGCGTTGCCCGAGATCGCCGGCCCGGCCGCCACCCATGTGCCGATCTCTCGCTCCCAGCGGATCTCGCCGCTGGCGCGGTCCAGCGCGTAGAAGGAACCGTTGTTGGAGCCCACGTAGACCGTGTCGCCGCTGACCGCCGGCGACGAGTGCACGCCGCCGAAGTCCGGCCGGCCCGGCAGCGCGCGGCTCCAGATCACCGTTCCGCTCGCCGCCTCCAGAGCGCTCACCCGGCCGTCCGGAAAGCCCATGTAGACGACGCCGCCGACGGTCGCCGCGGCCGCCGGGGTCGCGTTCTGGCGCAGGTACGACGGACCGGCGCTGCGGTGGACCCACAGCACCTCGCCGGTCGCTCCGGCGCGCGCGACGAGCCCGTTGCCCGAGCCGATGAACACCCGTCCGGCGTCGTCGGCGGTCGGGGTGCCGTCCTGCCAGTTGGTGAGCTGCCGCGGCGAGTTCCACAGTTGCCGGCCGTCGTCGACGTCGAACGCGAGCATCTGGTCGGCGGTCTGGTTGCCGACGTAGACGCGGCCGTCGGCGACGACGGGCGTTCCGTCGCTCATCGTCGAGCCGGCCATCGGCGACTGCCAGATCGTCTCGCCGGTCTTCGGTGCCAGCGCCACGAGCACGCCCTGGCTGCCGATCCCGAAGCGATCCTGGTGCGTCCAGAACACCTTGCCCGCGGCCACCGTCACGCCGTAGTAGCCGTAGCTGCGCTGGTTGTCGGACGCCGGCGCCTGCTCGGGCTCGCGCTTCCACAGCAGCCTGCCGCTGTCGGCATCGAGCGCGTAGAGCTTGCTGCGCAGGCTCTGCGCGTAGACGATCCCGTCGGCGACGGCGATCGGCCCGTGCACGGAGATGTCGGTCTTGAACTCCCACCGCCGCCTGCCGCTGGCCAGGTCGACCGCGTAGACCGCAGCCCTGCCCTCGCCGTCCTCGTCGCGCGTGGCGGCGTAGACGGTGCCGCCGGCGATCACCGGCGAGCCCGTCAGGAACGTGCCGGGCGTGCGGTGACTCCAGGCGAGCTGGAGCTGCGCGGGGTCGACCACGTCCGCCGCAGCGCCGCTGTGGCGCTCGTCGCCGTGGTGCTGGGCCCAGTCGGCGCCGGCGCGCGGAGCGACGGGCTCGGCCGCGGTCACCCGGAACGTCGTCGACCGCGTCCAGCGCTCGCCGCCCGCGTCGAACGCCTCGACCTCGAGCGGGTGCTCGCCGGCGGCCGGGCCGTGGCCGCGCCAGTCCGCGAACCAGGTGAACTGGCCCGAGGGGCGCATCCGCTGCCAGCCTGCGTGGCCGTCGAGCCGGTAGCGGACCTTGCGCACGACGTCGGAGGTGTCGTAGGCGTTGACCTGCACGCCGCCGAGCTGCCGCGCCGGCACGTCGGAGCCGGGCAGCGGCGCGGTGATCGTCAGGCTTTTGCGCACGCCGTACTTGCGAAACGGGTTGTCGAACCGGTCGTCTGCCATCTGCACGTAGCGAAAACCGCGCGGGCTGCTGTCGATCGTGTACGAGCTCGAGTTCGTCTGGACGTGCTTGGCGCCCTTGACGAACTCAGCGTCGTTGTCGGGGTCGTTTGAGTGCTCGTGACCGACGAGGATGAGCTCCGTGTCGTAGCGCTCGAGCAGATCGCCGTAGCGGTCGTAGGTCGACGGCGAGCCGAACGGCACGTTCATCAGCTGGTGCATGAGCACCACCACGCGCTTGCCGCGCGCGCTGTTCTCGAGATCCTGGCGCGCCCACTCGTACTGCTCCTCGAACGGCGCCGCCCCGTTGTTCTCGAGCACGATGAAGTGGCGGTTGCCGCGATCGAAGGAGTACCACTCCGGCCCGACGTGGCGGCGGTAGTTGTCGATCCGCGCCTGGTAGGTGGCGGCGCCGCGGTTGAAGTACTCGTGGTTGCCGACGGCCGGCCAAACGGGGTACCTGGAGGCCGCCGTGCCCGCGCGGTAGATCGAGAACTCCTCGTCGGTCGCGTTGTCGGTCAGGTCTCCGCTGACCTGCACGAACGCGAGGTCCCGGCTCGTGGAGCTGATCTGTGCCATCTGCTCCTTCATATCCGGGTTGTAGTGCGGGTCGGCGACGTTGGCGAAGGTGAAGCGATCGCTGCGGCTACCCGGGTCGGGCGTCAGCGCGAAGTCGGCGCCCGCCTCGCCTCCGGGCGTGAGCGGTCCGACGTGGCGGTAGAAGCGCGGGGTCTTGTACTCGTCGACGCCGACCGACCAGCCGACGGGCTGCGTGATGAAGACGAGGTCCGTGAGCCGGCGCTCCGTGTCGACCTCGAGGCGGTAGCGCCCGCGGAAGTCGGTCTCGACGATCTGGACGCCGTCGGATACGTGCACGCCGGCAATTCCCCGCTCGCGCGCTCGGCGCGCGCCATCGCCGTCGCGGTCGTTGTAGACGACGCCCGTCACGGTCGCCGTCGTCGTGGGCTGCGCCTCGGCGAGAACCGGCCCGATCGCCTTGACGACGAAGACCAGCCCGGCCAGCATCAGCGTGACCGCTGCGAGCGCGAGCCGCAGCCGCCTCAATCGCTGTTCGCCCGCACCTTTCATCGCGCTCACCGTCTCCTCCATTCGTTTCGCAAGGACAACCAGCCCCCACGCCGGTCCGGGAACGTCCCGGCCTGCGCGACGGGTCATGCCAACATCCGCTCGAAGAACCACATGAGGCCGATTGCCCCGATCGCCGCCGTGACCCCGACCTGCGCGAGGCTTGACCAGGCGGCACGCCGGATCAGCAGCAGCAGCGGGAACAGCAGCGCGATGATCAGCGCCTGGCCGATCTCCACGCCGACGTTGAACGACAGCAGCGAGGAGATCAGCGGCCAGCCGACGTCCTCGGTGAAGCTCAGCGTGCTGGCGAAGCCGAGGCCGTGCAGCAGGCCGAAGCCGAACACGACGGCGAGCCGCTGGCGAGACTCGCCGCCGATCATGTTCTCGGCCGCCACGTAGGCGATCGACAGTGCGATCAGCGGCTCGACGACCTCGGCGGGAACGTCGACCCAGCCGATGACGGCCAGCGCAAGCGTGAGGCTGTGCGCGAGCGTGAACGCGGACGCCACCTTCAGCACGCCGATCAGGCCACGCGCGCCGAGCAGCAGCGCGACGACGAACAGGACGTGGTCGTAGCCCTCGAGGATGTGCTCCGCGCCGAGCGCGACGAAGCGCACCGTCGTCGCCAGCGCGCCGGCGTCGCCGGCGTCGAGCTCGCGGTGCGCGGCGTCGAACACGAAGCGGCCGCGCTCCCCGTCGAGCGCGTAGTCGGCCAGGCTCGTATGGTCGTCGACGACGCCACCGCCCTCGGCGAAGACGCCGTAGACGATCGTGTAGCCGCCCGACGCCGCGCCGGGGCAGGCGTAGGTCAGCGACAGCGTCGCGAGGATGGTGCGGTCGCGGCGCGCGATGCCCGTCCGCGTCAGCGTGCCGGCGCAGCCTGCCCCGTCCAGCGAGACGCGCAGGCGCGGGCGCAGGTAGGCGTCGAGCCGCGCCCGCGCGGTGGTCAGTGCGGCGCCCCGCGCCGCGTCGGTGCGCGCATCCAGCGCCCGTGCGCCGAGCCCCGTCGCCTTCGCCAGCACGTCGTACTCGAGCTGCAGCTCATAGCGGACGTCCGCGCCGTCCTGGCGTATCTCCGAGTAGCCCGTCGAGCTGCGGGTGTGCGCGGACGCCACCCCGACCGGCACGACCAGCGCGATCGCGGCGAGGAGGGCGATCGTGGCGCCCGCCGCCCGCCTGCACGTCTTCGCTCGCGTTGTCGCCTGCACGTGTGAACGCCTCGATCCTCGGCCGCATGTTGCGGACAGCGGCCAGCGGCCATCGTCGCTTCGGTCGAGCGCCGAGCCCCTGCCGCGCGTGTGTCCCGCGCGGCGCCGGCGACCTCGCCGGACCCCGCCGCGCTCGTGGCTGCCGGCCGTGCCTGGCCGGCCGCGCACACAAAAGCCGAGCGCGCGCGAGCGCGTGTGTCGAGCCGGTGAACATCTTGGGGTCGGAGCGCGTGGGGCGCGCGTTCAGCCGCCGTCGATCGCGGCCGCGACGGTCGCCGGCGCCTCGAGCGCCAGCGCGTGCCCCGCGCCCTGCACCACCTGCAGCTGCGCGCGCGGCAGCGTCCGCGCGAGCCGCTCGCCGAGCGCGACGTACTTCGCGTCCAGCGCGCCGACGAGCACCGTCACCGGCACCCCCCGCAGCTCGCGCAGGCGCTCCCACAGCGGTGCCATCGCACCCGTGCCGATCCCGCGCAGGGCCGCGGCGAGGTGGACGGGCTGGTTGGACAGCCGGTCGGCGCGGGCGGCCTGCGCGACCTCGGCGCTCTGCGTCGCGAACAGCGCCTGCGCCGCCCAGCGATCGGCCACCTCGCTCATCAGCCGACCGTCCTGCTCCATCCACGCGGCAAGCTGCTCGTCGGCGGCGCGCCGCCGGGCGCACTCGGTGTCGTCCTCGATCCCGGCCGTGGCGGACACGAGCACGAGCCGGCTCACGCGCGCGGGATCCGCGAGCGCGACGTGCAGCGCGAGCCGACCGCCCTGCGAGTAGCCCGCCAGGGCGAAGCGCGGCCCGGCCAGGCGCAGCACGTCGTCGACGCAGGAGGAGACGTCGACCGGGCGGCGCGACGCCGCCGCGCCGTGGCCGCGGAGGTCAGGCGCGAGCGGGCGGTAGCGTTCGCCGTCGAGGTGGCGCACCACCTCGTCCCAGCCGCGCCCGGTCTGCATGAAGCCGTGTAGGAGAAGCAGCGGCTCGGGCACGCCCGTCATCATGCCCGCCCCCGCCGACACCCACCTGCTGCTGCGCGCGTTCGCCGACGAGCTCGCGCGCTGCGGCGTGCGCGAGGCCTGCACCTCGCCGGGCTCGCGCTCGTCGCCGCTCGTGCTCGCGCTCGTGCGCGAGCAGCGCCTGCGCTGCTTTTCGCACATCGACGAGCGCTGCGCGGGCTTCTTCGCGCTCGGCGCGGCCAAGCGCAGCGGCCGGCCGGTCGCGCTGACGTGCACGTCGGGCACCGCGGTGGCGAACCTCGCGCCCGCGGTCATCGAGGCCTTCCAGGCGCGGGTTCCGCTCGTCGTGCTCACGGCCGACCGGCCGGCCGAGCTGCGCGAGGTCGGTGCCGGGCAGACGATCGACCAGATCGAGCTGTTCGGCAGCGCCGCGAAGTGGTTCTTCGAGGTCGGCACGCACGAGGCGACCCCCGAGCGCGGACGTTGGATGCGCGCGCTCGCCTGCCGCGCGGTGTGGACGGCGCTCGACGGTCGGCCCGGCCCGGTGCACCTGAACTTCGCGCTGCGCGAGCCGCTCGTCGCGCCCGACGACCTCGGCCAGGACCCCCAACCCGGGCGCGTCGGCGGGCGCCCGTGGGTGCTGCGCTCCACGCCCGGCGAGGACGCCGCCGCCGCGGGCCGCGCGCTGGCCGTCATCGCCCGCGACGCGCACCGGCCGATCGTCGTGGCCGGGCGCGCGGAGCCGGGCCTCGAGGCGATCGCCGTCGCCTGCGAGCGGCTCGGCTGGCCGCTGCTCGCCGACCCGCTGAGCGGCGCGCGACGCGGCGGCGCGGCGATCGCGCACTACGACGCGCTGCTGCGCAGCGACGAGTTCGCGGCAGCGCGGCGACCCGATCTCGTGCTGCGCTGCGGCGACCTGCCGACGTCCAAGCCGCTGCGCGCGTGGCTGGACACGCTCGGCCCCGGCGTCATCCAGATGGGCTTTGATCCGCACGGCGCCCCGCAGGACCCCGGCGCCGCGCTGGAGATCGTGCTCGCCGCGAGCGCGGCGCCGACGTTCGCCGCGGCGGCGGCGCATGCCCCGGCGACCGATCCGTCCTGGCTGCGCTCCTGGCGCGAGCCGGACGGCGCTGCCGCCGCCGCGATCGACGCCGTGCTCGGCGACGGCGCGCTGTCCGAGCCGCTCGTCGCCCGCACGCTCGCCGCTTCGCTGCCCGCCGACGCGACGCTGTTCGTCGCCTCCTCGATGCCGGTGCGCGACGTCGAGTCGTTCGCGGCGGTCGACGACGACGGCCCGCGCGTGCTCTGCAACCGCGGCGCGAACGGGATCGACGGCACGGTGTCAAGCGCGTTCGGCGTCGCGGCGGTGTCCGACGGACCGGTCGTGCTGCTGATCGGCGACGTCGCGCTCGCCCACGACGTGGGCGGCCTGCTCGCGGCGCGGCGCCTGGGCCTCGCGATCACGATCGTGCTGCTCGACAACGACGGCGGCGGCATCTTCGAGTTCCTCCCGATCGCCGGTGCGCGCGACATCTTCGAGGAGCACGTCGCGACGCCGCACGGGCTGGACTTCGCGCATGCGGCGGCGCTGTACGGCTGCGCCTTCATGGACGTGTCGGAGCTCGCCGGGTTGCGCAGCGCGGTGGCGGGCGCGCTCGCGGGCGATGTGACGACGATCGTGCGCGTGAAGAGTGACCGCGGCGCCAACGTGGCGCTGCATCGGGAGCTGTCGGCGGCGGTCGCGCGGACGCTGCAGGGTTAGCCTGGATTTCCGGGGCGTCGGATCGTCCGGTTCTCGCGGCCGATTCTGATTGATTGCCGCTAGTTCCGGCGGGTTTGTTGGGGTTTGCGAGGCGTTTCCGTGACTGGTGGGCTGGAA
>Ga0136617_10000129_pt1 | contig 53681 bp, 48 predicted proteins | sample AntDrymUQ3222106_2_FD_129672 | JGI IMG/M metagenome (GOLD analysis project Ga0136617, IMG submission 129672) | Polar desert sand microbial communities from Dry Valleys, Antarctica - metaG UQ322 (21.06) | ecosystem: Environmental > Terrestrial > Soil > Desert | place: Antarctica: Dry Valley...
CGGCGAGCGAGAATTCCGCCGTGCACGCGCGGGTGCAGCGTCTTCACGCGGCCGTCGAGCATCTCCGGGGAGCCGGTGTACGTGCCAACTTCAGTGACCGGCAAACCGGCAGTTATGAGCGCCTGTGCGGTGCCACCAGTCGAGAGCAGAGTGATGCCTCGAGCCACGAGTCGTCGTGCGAAATCGACGAGCCCGATTTTGTCGGATACCGACAGAAGCGCCTGCGAGACCGGCGCGGACAACCTCAGAGCGTCGATCAAATCAACTTGTGCCGGGAAAGCTTGGCTCGCAAGGTGTTGCGGTTCATGCCAAGCATTTCCGCGGCCTGCGTCTGATTGCCGTGCGCACGCTCCAGCATCGACTCGAGCAGCGCTCGCTCGACGTGCCCGATCACCATGTCATAGACACCTGACGGTGGCTCACCGTCAAGACGGTGGAAATATTCGTTGACCGAACGCTCGACGCTGCGGCCGATTTCGTTGCTGCCGTTTAAACGTGTTTTTCTGCTCATGCGGCCAGGGCCTCCCTTCCCCATGAAGAATGCTTGCTGAATTGTCGTCGATGCAAATGGTCCTGCATCGAAATTGAGCGGACGACCGAGTCCGCCGGTTTCACGTAGATAAGACGCTCATCGACGTCAGCGAGTCGGTCGAAAAAGCGCGTGACAGCCGCGCGCTGCTCGTCGACCGTCGTCGTCGCATTCATCTCGCTACGGAACTGCTCGCCGCCGACGAGATGCGCTGTGTACCAACCGAGATGCTTGCGCGCGGTGCGCACCGCCATCTCCTCACCATAAAAGTCATAGTGATCGGCAAGGTGCTCGGCAATGAGGCTATGAGCTTCCGCGACCGTCGGCGAGGCAAGGTGTCTACCCGTTGCGAGGTAGTGCGCAATCTCACGAAAAATCCACGGACGTCCCTGCGCAGCCCGGCCGACCATGATCGCGTCCACACCGGTTCGCCCGAGGACGCTTTGCGCTTCCTCCGGCGTGCGGATATCGCCATTGGCAATAACCGGAATGGCGACCTGACGCTTCACCGCGGCAATCGTTTCATATTCGACCGAGCCGACGAACGCGCACTCTCGCGTACGCCCATGGACGGTCAGCGCGGCGACGCCGGCACCTTCGGCAATCTGCGCGATCGCAAGCGCGTTGCGGTTGCGAGGACTGGGTCCGGTGCGGATCTTGAGCGTGACCGGCACACTTGCCGCGCGCACAACTGCCGTAAGAATGGCGGCAACCAGCGCTTCGTTGGCGAGCAGCGCCGACCCGGCGAATGCGTTGCACACTTTTTTGGCAGGACACCCCATATTGATGTCGATGATTTGCGCGCCACGGTCGACGTTGTAGCGTGCAGCGTCAGCAAGAAGCCCCGGATCGCTGCCGGCGATCTGCACGGCGATTGGCGCGACTTCACCGGCGTGATCCAACCGGCGGCGCGATTTGTCGGTGCCCCACAGTTTCGGGTTTGCCGCGACCATCTCGGATACCGCGTAGCCTGCACCTAAGCGTTTGCACAGTTGGCGAAACGGCCGGTCGGTGACACCGGCCATCGGTGCGACAGCCAAGTTGTTGCTCAATGTATAAGGACCGATGCGCACAATCGGAGACCGACGGAAATAAAAACGGGATTAGGTGAGCAAAACGACGAAATACGAGCGCAAATTATACGGCCATTACGGTTTGTTTTTCTCGCGCTCGCTGCGCATTTGCACGGATTTTTTTTCTTGCGCGTTGCAACGCGACAAACCGCGCGAGCGAACGCGCGTTCAGCGAATTCCAAACATCATCGCGTGCGTGAACGCTCTTTTCGCCGGCGGCAACGTGTCGAACAACGCGAGCGCCAACCCACGCGGCCAGCGAACCAGCGGTCGCTTTACGCCAAAGAGGTGCGTCAATCCATGCGTGAAGGCGATACCCGCGTAGCGATCGCTGCGCCGTTGCGCGGCATACGTCTCCAGCATGGCGCGCTCACCTATCCGCTCGCGCGGAGTCGCTATGATCGTGCGGGCGAGCTCATAAGCATCACGCATGCCAAGGTTAAAGCCTTGGCCCGCAATCGGATGCAACGACTGCGCGGCGTTGCCGATAACGACCGTATGCTCACTGATGAGCGGCCGCGCAAATTCTAGTGCGAGCGGAAACTTCCGCCGATCTGCAATGCGGACGAAGCCAGTCACCCGAGGACCGAAGTGCTCGGCAAGCGCCGCGAGAAACGCTGTCTCGGGCAGCGCGAGCATCGCGTCAGCCTTCGTGGGCGGCAATGTCCACACGAGCCCATAGTGATCGCGCTCGGGCAGCAGCGCCATCGGCCCGTCGCTGGCGAAGCGCTCGAAGGCGATGCCGCAGTGGGGGCGCTCGGTCCAAACCTTGGCAATCAGCGCAACCTGCGCGTACTCGCGGCGCGTGCGGCTAATGCCTTTCACCGTAAGGCCGGCTCCATCGGCAACCACGGCCAGCCGAGCGGGGATTGGCCCCACTTCGTCGCGATCGACGTTAATCGTGGCGTACGCCGGTGTGGCGTCGATCCCAACCGCTGTCGTGACGTAGCGAATCGTCGTGCGCGTGTCCTTGAGTGCCGCGTCGATTGCCTGTTGCAGAGCACGATACGAGACGACGTATCCCAGCGACGGCAAGTCTTGCTCGTTTGCGGTAAGCCGCATACAACCGAAGCCGCCGACCTGCGAGATGTCGATTGCCGTGATCGGCGTCATCGCATCGGGAATCGCGGCGAGCCGCCGCCAGACTAAGAGCCGCTCGAAGATGAGGCGCGCGCCATGCGATAGCGCGAGCGAGCGGTCAGCGCGGGCTGCCTCGCCTTCGCTACGCGAATCGAGTGCTATGACGTCGAGATCGGCTTCGGCAAGCGCCAGCGCAAGAGCTCCGCCGACGGGGCCCGCTCCAACGATGGCGATATCGTGCGGCATCAGCGGACCGGGAGCATCACCTCGCGCCGTAAGTCGCGCACTGTGGTCAACGCACGCACGCTGTCTCGACGTCGACCACGGCCTTTGGGGTCGCGGCAGTCAGATTGTCGTGCCCGTCCGAGGTGACCAGCACGTCGTCCTCGATGCGCACGCCGATGTTCCAAAAATGTTCCGCGACATTATCGGCGGGACGAATGTACGTGCCGGGCTCGACGGTCAGCACCATTCCCGGTTGCAGTTTCTGCGACGCTCCTTGCACCTGGTACAACCCCGCATCGTGCACGTCCATCCCGAGCCAGTGCCCGGCGCGATGCATGTAGAACTGCTTGAACGCGCCGCTTTCCAGGACCGCGTCGACGGTGCCGGTACACAGTCCGAGATCGACGTAACCTTGCGCCAGCACCTGCTCGGCGGCCTTGTGATAGTCGTGAAAATCGGCACCGGGCTTGACTGCAGCGAGGCATGCTGCTTGGGCGGCAAGCACGAGCTCGTAGACGTCTTTCTGAGGTCCGCTGAACTTGCCATCCACCGGGAATGTTCGTGTGATGTCCGATGCGTAACCCTGGTACTCGCAACCTGCATCGATGAGGAGCAGCTCCCCAGCGCCCATTTGGCGGTTATTGTCGCGATAGTGCAGCACGCAAGCATTGGGGCCGGAGGCAACAATCGACGGATACGCAACGGATTGCGCGCCATCGCGCAGGAATTCGTGCAAGAGCTCGGCTTCGACCTGGTACTCGTACCAGCCCGGCCGCGTGAGTGCCATTGCCCGGCGATGCGCGCTGCTCGAAATGGCCGCCGCGCGCCGCATGAGCTTCAGCTCATGCTCATCTTTGCAAAGCCTCAGCGCGTCCAGCGTCGCGCGCACGTCCACTACTTGATCGGGAGCCGACACTCCAGTCCTGGCGCGGTTCCGCACTTCGTTCAACAATTGCGTCACTTGCCGGTCCCAGGTCTCGAAGAGCCCCAACGGCGTGAACAGCGCCGGCCGATCCGACGCGAGGTCGGCGATGGCCGACGGTAGTGTGTCGATCGGACGCGCTTCGTCGAACCCGAAGATTTCCTTCGCCGCATCGGGCCCGTAGCGAAAGCCATCCCAGATCTCGCGCTCTTCGCTCTTGGTCCGGCAAAACAGCACGTGCCGGTCACCATCGGGACCCGCGACCAAAGCAACGACCGCTTCGGGCTCCGGAAATCCCGTAAGGTAGTAGAAGTAGCTATCGTGCCGATACGGAAAGTACGAATCACGATTGCGCGCGAGCTCCGGCGCGGTCGGGACGAGCGCAAGGCCACCGCCGGCGTGGTTGCGCATCGACTGCAAGACGGCGTCACGGCGTGCGCGATAGACCTGATGGGCGTGGTTCATCACGAAAAATGTGAGCGGCGATTCGGCGATTATATGTGCAACGGCGCTATGCGTCGGCTGCCGCGGCGACGCCGACCTCCTCTCGTCGATGCGCTAACATCCACCAATGGAGGATCGCGCCGGCGCGTTCGATTCGGATTTGAACGGTCTGGTGCTGCGCGAGGCCAAGCGCGCGCTGCGCCGAAGGGTCATTGGGTTGCGCGATTCGCTCTCTGCTGAAGTCCACGCCGACCGATCAGCGGCCATCGCCGCGCGTATTGCTGCGTTGCCGTCGTTCGTTGCAGCCGCGCGGGTGTCGCTGACTTTAGCCTATCGCAGCGAATGGGACACGCGGCCGCTCATCGAGATGGCGCTCGCGACCGGCAAAATGGTCGCGCTGCCGCGGGTGGTCGACACAACGAAAGGACTTGAGTTGCATGTGGTGCGCGATCTCGGACCGTCCATCGCGCCGAGTGCGCGCGGAATTCCGGAGCCCTTGCCGGAACTACCGCGCATGCCGCCGCAAGATATCGACTGGGTGCTGGTACCCGGCCTTGCCTTCGATTTGCAGCGGCGCCGATTGGGTTACGGCGGCGGGTTCTACGATCGCCTGCTCGGCCTCTTTGCTCCCGGAACGCCCCGCGTCTCCGGAGCGTTCGAATTGCAAATCGTCGAACAAGTGCCAGTGGCGGCCCACGATTTGACCGTCGACACCATCGTGACCGAAACGCGCGTTCTTGACACTGCCGTGCGATGAGCGGCAACGCCGCACAACCGTCACCCGACGCTAGTGTGCACTAACCGCCCGGCTCGCAATTCAGAACTACACGTCGTTCGCCGCAGCAGCACCGGCGGTCTTGGCGCAGGACTGGGCATCGCCGCGTCATGATCTTTCTCCTTGGATTCCTTCGGAATTCGTTTCCATCTAGAATGCACCGTGAGCCACGGGCGGCCATCAGGTGCGTCCAACGGCATTCTCCTCAAAGCGACGCCCATAACATCGCGGGGCCACCCTCTACAATGGGCATTTAACCTCCAGGCTGCTTTGCGGATTCTTGCGTGCGTTGCCGCCTGGATTGTTCGTCGGAGAGATTCTCATGGATGCAATGAAGCATGACGTCGATCCCCAGGAAACGCGGGAGTGGCTGGATGCGCTTGCCGGAGTGCTTGCCGCGGAAGGTCCCGATCGCGCGCATTTCTTGATCGAAAACCTGATCGACGAGTCGCGTCGCGCCGGCGCGCACGTGCCGTTCTCTGCAACCACGGAGTACGTCAACACGATTCCCGTCGAGCAGCAGCCAAGAATGCCCGGAGATGGGGCAATCGAGCACAAAATCCGCAGCTACGCGCGCTGGAACGCGATGGCGTTGGTCGTGCGCGCCAACAAGCACACGAACGTCGGTGGCCATATCGCGAGCTATGCGTCGGCGGCGACACTCTACGACGTCGGCTTCAATCATTTTTGGCACGCGCCCTCGGAGAGCCACGGCGGAGACCTTATCTACATCCAAGGGCATTCGGCCGCCGGCATCTATGCGCGTGCATATATGCTGGGGCGGATCACCGACGAGCAACTCGCCAACTTCCGGCAGGAGGTCGACGGCAAGGGTGTGTCGTCGTACCCGCATCCATGGCTGATGCCCGATTTCTGGCAATTTCCGACGGTCTCGATGGGGTTGGGACCGTTGATGGCGATCTACCAGGCGCGCTACATGAAGTACCTGCAAGGTCGCGAGCTCGCGCAAACCGAAGGCCGCAAGGTCTGGGCGTTCATGGGCGACGGGGAAATGGACGAGCCGGAATCGATGGGTGCTATCGGCATGGCCGGCCGCGAGAACCTCGACAATCTGATCTTCGTCATCAATTGCAATCTGCAGCGGTTGGACGGTCCCGTTCGCGGCAACGGCAAGATCATTCAAGAGCTCGAAAGTGACTTTCGCGGGGCGGGCTGGAATGTCATCAAGCTGGTTTGGGGCACGCATTGGGACGCGCTGCTCGCGCGCGACAAGAGTGGCCTTTTGCGCAAACGGATGATGGAAGCGCTCGACGGCGAGTATCAAACGTTCAAGGCGAAGGATGGTGCGTACGTCCGCAAGTATTTCTTCGGCAAGTATCCGGAGCTGCTCGACTTGGTTTCCGGTTACAGCGATGACGACATCTGGAATTTGAACCGCGGCGGTCACGACCCGTTGAAAACCTTCGCTGCCTACGATGCGGCCATCAAGCATAAGGGGCAGCCGACGGTCATCCTCGCCAAGACGATCAAAGGCTACGGTATGGGCGAGGCCGGCGAGTCGCAGAACATCACGCACCAGCAAAAAAAGATGACTGCGGAACCGCTGAAGCGCTTTCGCGACCGCTTCGGAATTCCGGTGCCCGACGACAAGATCGAAGAATTGCCGCTCGTCAAGTTCGCCGAAGGCTCACCGGAGCTCGAATACATGCGCGCACGGCGGATGGAATTGGGCGGCTACCTGCCGCAACGCCGGCGCACGGTCGAGCCGATGCCGGTACCGGGCCTGATCGCGCTCGATCGGTTCTTGAAGGGGACCGAGGACCGCGAGATCTCGACGACGATGGCGTTCGTGCAAATCCTGCAGCTATTGATACGCGACAAGACGATCGGCAAATACATCGTGCCCATCGTCCCCGACGAATCGCGCACGTTCGGCATGGAAGGCATGTTTCGGCAACTGGGCATCTGGTCACAGGTAGGCCAGCTTTATACGCCGCACGACGCCGATCAATTGATGTTCTACAAGGAAGACAAAAAAGGTCAGATCCTGCAAGAAGGTATTAACGAGCCGGGCGCGATGTGCAGTTGGATTGCGGCGGCGACGTCTTATTCGACGAACGGTGTACAGACGCTCCCGTTCTACATTTTTTATTCGATGTTCGGATTCCAACGTGTCGGCGACTTGGCGTGGGCCGCGGGCGACATGCGCTCGCGCGGATTCCTGTTGGGCGGTACCGCCGGCCGCACGACGTTGAATGGCGAAGGCCTGCAGCACGAAGACGGGCATTCGCATGTGATCGCTGCGACCATTCCGAATTGCGTGTCATACGACCCGACGTTCGGCTACGAGGTCGCGGTCGTCATCGCCGATGGCCTGCGTCGCATGGTGAGCGAGCAGCAGGACGTGTATTACTACATCACTTTGATGAACGAAAACTACACGCATCCAGCGATGCCCGAAGGGGCGGAATCGGGAATTCTCAAAGGGATGTACAAGTTTCGCGATGGCAAGGGCAAGGCGAAAGCGCCGCGCGTCCAACTCTTGGGCTCGGGCACGATCTTTCGCGAGGTGATTGCGGCAGCCGATCTGCTACACGCCGATTGGGGCGTTGCCGCCGATCTGTGGAGTTGCCCGTCGTTCACCGAGCTCGCGCGCGATGGCTACGCTGCGACGCGCTGGAACTTGCTGCACGCTACCGAGCAGCGTCGGCTTCCATTTGTCGAACAGTGCTTAAATGACACATCGGGTCCGGTCATCGCGGCGACGGATTACATGCGCGCCTTCGCGGAGCAGATTCGGGGCATCGTGCCACGCCGCTACGTCGTCCTGGGAACCGACGGATTTGGCCGTTCGGACACACGCGAAAAGCTGCGCGGTTTCTTCGAGGTGGATCGCCGCTACGTGACGATTGCCGCGTTGAAGGCGCTTGCCGACGACGGCGCATTGCCCGCTGCTAAGGTCGCCGAGGCGATCGCGAAGTATCAGCTCGATCCCGCAAAGCCTGCACCGTGGACCGTTTAGCGCCCGCGCTTGTGCAGCCGCTTAGCGCTTGCGCCAAATCTCGCATCCGCCGTCCATCGACTCGTTCTTTTTCTGCCGCTAATTGAGCCAACGTTATGAGTGACATCGAAGTCAAAGTTCCCGATATCGGCGATTTCAGCGACATCCCGGTCATCGAGGTCTTCGTCAAGCCCGGCGACAAGGTGAAGGCCGAGGATTCGCTGGTGACCCTCGAATCCGATAAAGCGACGATGGACGTACCGTCGCCGTCGGCCGGTGTCGTCAAAGAGCTCAAGGTCAAGACTGGGGACAAAGTCAGCGAGGGCAGCGTCATCGTCACGCTCGCGGAAGATGCTGCGCCATCCGAGCAACCGCCTGGGGCGCAAGGTAACGGCGAGCAAACGCAAAGCAAGAGTGCCGCTGCCGCGCCGGCTGGGCCTTCTGCCGATAGGAACGCGCCTGCGACAACCCAGAGCAAGGACGTGGCGCCGCCCGGCCCGGGGAAGCCGCATCCAGAAACTTCAACGGCGCCGCCCACCGCGGGCAAAGCACAGCCAGCAACGTCGGCGCCGATGCAACAGAGCCCAACGCCCGAGAAGACCGGAGTCGAGTCCGCGCCGACGCCGGCAATCGATGCCGTGGCGTTCAAGCAAGCGCACGCGTCGCCGTCGGTGCGCAAATTCGCGCGCGAGCTCGGCGTCGATTTGGCCAAGATCCGCGGCACCGGTCCGAGTGCGCGCATCCTGCAGGAAGACGTGCAAAAGTTCGTGAAGGGCGCCTTTGCCGGCGGCGTGGTGTCGGACTCAGGAGCAGGCGTGAGGGTCAGTGGCGGAGGCTCGCTCAACCTACTGGCGTGGCCCCAGGTTGATTTCGCGAAATTCGGTCCGGTGGAGACCAAGGAACTTCCCCGCATCAAGAAGATTTCCGGCGCCTATCTCGCCCGCAATTGGGTGATGATCCCGCACGTCACCCAATTCGACGAAGCCGACATCACCGATCTCGAAGCGCTGCGCGTTGCGCTGAATAAGGAAAATGAAAAGGCAGGCGTCAAGCTCACGCTGCTCGGGTTTTTGATCAAGGCTTCCGTCGCCGCGCTGAAGAAATTTCCCGACTTCAACTCATCGCTTGTGTCTGGACCCGACGGAGATGCGCTCGTCGTCAAGCAATACTTTCATATCGGATTCGCGGCGGACACACCAAACGGGCTCGTCGTGCCCGTGATCAAGAACGCCGACCAAAAAGGCGTGCTGCAAATCGCGCAGGAAATGACCGATCTCTCGGGGAAAGCGCGCGAAGGCAAGCTCGCCCCGACCGACATGCAAGGGGGATGCTTTTCGATCTCCTCGCTTGGCGGCATCGGCGGCGCCGCGTTCACACCGATCATCAACGCGCCCGAGGTCGCGATTCTCGGCGTGTCGAAGGGTGTGACCAAGCCGGTATGGAATGGACGCGAGTTTGCGCCGCGACTTATTCTGCCTCTGTCGCTCTCCTATGACCATCGCGTGATCGATGGAGCCGCAGGCGCGCGGTTCACGACGTACTTGAGCGGGCTTCTGACCGATATGCGCCGGGCGATGCTCTAACCGCCGCGCTTAGTTTGATCATGAGGTCGTCAATGAGCTGTCAATGAGCTGTCAATGAGTCTGGCCGGTGAGTTAGGGCCCGTTAACAAGACCGCGCTTGAGGCATGGCGATGAGCACCACCGAAGTCAAAGTCCCCGATATCGGTGACTTCAAGGACATTCCAGTCATCGAGGTGTTCGTCAAACCCGGCGACGCGGTGCAAGCGGACGATTCGCTCATCACCCTGGAATCGGATAAGGCGACGATGGATGTCCCGTCGCCTGCAGCAGGTGTCGTCGTCGACCTGAAGGTGAAAGTCGGCGACCGGGTAAGCGAGGGTAGTGTGGTCCTCACACTCGAGGCCGCGGGGGCCGCCGCCGAACGTTCTCCCGCCGCAGGAGCGCCTGATACGAGTCGTGAAGCCCCTTCTACCCCTGCGACAAACCAACCTGTTTCGAGCAGCGCACTCGGGCGTGATACGCGCAGCGCTGAACGTTCAGCGATGTCCCCCACGTCCTCGACGGATTCGAAAATCGCCGACGCTTCCGGCGCTGCTTATCAAGGCAAGGTCGACGTCGAATGTCAAATGCTCGTCATCGGCGCTGGACCCGGCGGCTATAGCGCAGCGTTTCGTGCCGCCGATCTGGGAATGAATACCGTACTGGTCGAGCGCTATCCGACATTGGGCGGGGTCTGCCTCAATGTCGGCTGCATCCCGTCGAAGGCGCTGCTGCATGCTGCCAAAGTGATCGATGACGCCGCCGAAATGACCCATTTTGGCGTCACGTTCGGCAAACCCGCGATCCAAGTGGACAAATTGCGAGGATGGAAAGATTCCGTCGTCAAAAAGCTGACCGGCGGATTGACTTCCCTTGCCAAGCAACGGAAGGTCAAGACGGTCGAAGGTGTGGCGCAGTTCGTCGACGCCCATCATGTTTCGGTCGCTGGTGCGGGTGGCACCCCTCGGATCGTCAAATTCACGCATTGCATCATTGCTGCAGGGTCGCTGCCGGTCGTGCTGCCGTTCATGCCCAACGATCCGCGGGTCATCGATTCCACGGGCGCGTTGATGCTTGACGGCGTTCCCGAGTACTTGCTCGTCATCGGCGGCGGCATCATCGGCATGGAGATGGCGCAGGTCTTCTCCGCACTCGGCGCCAAGGTGTCGATCGTTGAAATGATGGCGCAGCTCATGCCGGGGGCGGATCCCGACCTCGTGCGTCCGTTCGCCAAGCGGATGACCGCGCGTTACGACAAGATCATGCTGAAAACGAAGGTCGTCAAGGCCGAGGCGCAAGACAGCGGCATCAGAGTGTGGTTCGAAGGCGAGCAAGCGCCCGCGGAGCCGCAGCTCTACGACCGCGTGCTGGTCGCCGTCGGTCGCTCGCCGAATGGCAAACAGCTCGCCGCCGCCAAAGCTGGCGTGGCGGTCAGCGAGCATGGCTTCATCGAAGTCGATGAGCAGATGCGCACCAACGTCAGCCACATTTTTGCGATCGGCGACGTCGTCGGCCAGCCGATGCTCGCGCACAAAGCCGTGCACGAAGGGCACGTCGCCGCCGAAGCCGCGTCCGGCATGAAATCGTATTTCGACGCGCGCGTGATTCCGTCGGTCGCCTACACCGATCCAGAAGTCGCGTGGGTCGGCGTGACCGAGGAAGAAGCGAAAGCCAACGGTGTCAAATACGGTAAAGGCGTATTTCCGTGGGCCGCGTCAGGCCGCTCTCTATCGCTTGGCCGCGACGAAGGCATGACCAAGCTGTTGTTCGACGAGACGACCCATCGGATCATCGGCGGCGGAATCGTTGGGCCAAACGCCGGCGATTTAATCGCCGAAGTCGCGCTTGCTATCGAGCTCGGCTGCGACCCAACCGATATTGGCAAGACCATTCATCCGCATCCGACACTATCGGAAACGGTTGGTATGGCGGCGGAGATGTTCGAAGGCACGATCACTGATTTGTACGCACCGAAGAAGCGCTAACTCCGTCGGTCAACCTGGAGCACGTTTATAAAACCGCTGAACGAACGATGAAAGCATTCCGCACAGGCGGATGTTCATCGTGGTGCTGGTCGGTCTCTGCGTGACCGTGACAGGCGATTCTCCAAACCCTTCTAAGTCTCTTTCCCTTCTTTGCTGCATGCTTTGTGGCCACATCGACAGCTGTAGTCCTTGAACGGACCGCGAACGCCGCCGCGTGCGTCAAAACCCGACGTTATGCTTGCCCTTTAACGCGAGCATCTTGCGCGCTTCGTCCGGAGTCGCGACCTCCAGCGACAGCTCGTTCAGAATCGTGCGGATTTTCGCGACCTGCTGCGCGTTGCTTTGCGCGAGCTCGCCTTTGCGCAAGTAGATGCTGTCCTCGATGCCGACGCGACAGTGCCCACCCATGATCGCACCCATTGTGATGAGTCCCATCTGGTGCCGGCCGGCGCCCAGGATCGACCAGTGAAAATCATTGCCGAAGAGGTGATCGGCGATGCGCCGCATGTGCATCAGGTTCTCCGCTTCGGGGCCGATGCCGCCCAAGATGCCGAAGATCGTCTGAATGAGCATCGGCGGCTTGATGAGACCGCGCTCGACGAAATGCGCCAAGTTGTACAAATGGCCGACGTCGTAGCACTCGAATTCGAACTTGGTGCCGCATTCCTCCCCCAGGTGCTTTAAAGAGAATTCGATATCTTTGTACGTGTTTCTGAAGATGAAGTCGCGGGTCATCTCGAGGTACTCAGGTTCCCACGGGTGCTTCCACTGCGGGTACTTGGCGCCGAGATGAAACAATCCGAAATTCATCGACCCCATGTTGAGCGAGCACATCTCGGGCTTGGCGACGAGAGGCGCCTCCAAGCGCTGCTGCACCGTCATGTTATGGCCGCCGCCGGTGGTGATATTGATGACGGCGTCGGTTTCGGCTTTGATCCGCGGCAAGAATTGCATGAATACCTTCGGGTCGGGCGTCGGCCGTCCGTCACGTGGATCGCGGGCGTGCAAGTGGATGATTGCGGCACCCGCCTGCCACGCGCCGATGGCGCCGTCCGCGATTTCCGCTGGCGTAATCGGCAGGTGCGGCGTCATCGTCGGCGTGTGGATCGCGCCGGTGACCGCACACGTGATGATGACCTTGTCGCGCTGGGCTGCCATCGCTGTCTCCTTCCGTTAGTTCCGCTTCAATCCTGCGCCGCGGCTTTTCGTTTGTGTGCGATCAGTTGCATGAGCCGCCGATCACGCCACGCGGCACGTTCCTCAAGGTCGTCCGCGTCGAGCAATGCTCGCCGCTCGTTTTCGATGGCGCGTACCAGTCGGTCGTCCCATTGCCGCGGAGTCTGCGTCTGCGCCATTTCGTAGTAAAGCTCGCCGTAACGCTCGCAGTAAGCTGAAACGCCGCCCGGCGCATTGAGATCGATAGTCTCGAACGGCCCCATGAACGACCAGCGCAGCCCTAGCCCATCACGCACCGTCTTGTCGAGATCATCGGTCGATGCGTAACCATCGGCGTAAAGACGAAACGCTTCTGCCAACAGCGCGCCTTGCAGTCGATTGAGGATGAATCCCTGGATCTCTTTCCTGACGATGATCGGCACCTGGCCCACTGATTCGTGCAATGCTTGCGCACGCACGACAACTTCCGGCGATGTCCACGGCGCGGGCGAGAGCTCGACTAGCGGCACGAGATGCGGCGGATTTACCGGATGAGCGACGAGGCAGCGGACGCGGCCAGTTAAGGCCGCGCTCCACTGCGAGGCTGGAATCGTCGACGTCGAGCTCGCGAGGATGGCATTCTCTGGAGCGAGTCGGTCGAGCTCCGCAAATAGCGCTTGCTTCGCTGCAACATTTTCACCGACGTTCTCCTGTACGTATGCTGCATTCGCTACCGCGTCTGCCAGTGTCATCGCCGGTGTTACCCGTGCCCGCACCGTCGCGGGCAATTCATCGAGCAGGCCAGCGGCTTTGAGATCCGAAAGCGCGGCTTGCAGCACAACGACGCTGTGGGCAAGAGCGTCACGGTCGGCGTCGTACAGGGAAACCGGATGACCGGCCCGCGCGAAGACGATCGCCCACGCACGACCGATGAGACCAGCGCCAACAATCCCAATTTTAGATTTTGGGTTGATCGCGTCCATCAAGACCTCGGCTTTCCTGTCCGGATCGAAGCAGAGTGAGACGGAGAGCGTGCGGCTCTGATGGCGTTCGACTTCACCACCGACCTCCCCCGAACGTTCTTCGCCGGCGTCTTGTGTGGTGTCCCCCCTGCGTCGCTTCGCGCCGCTCCCCCCAGGGGGCGAGCACCTTGGGGCGGCCCGGCAGTGCTCATACCATCATTCCGACATCGCCACACACCGAGAGCGCCTGCCCCGAGATACTCGCACCCGCTGACGTAGCGAGAAATAGTCCCATGTTCGCGATGTCTTGCGCGCTGACCATTTTACGCAGCGAGACTTTCGAAAGGAGCTCCGTCTTGAACTCATCGAACGTCACGCCGAGCGCTTGGGCCTTGGCGCTGATCACGCGATCGACGCGGTCTCCTTCGACGACTCCGGGTTGGATCGCGTTGACGCGAATGTTCGACGGACCGAGCTCGATGGCAAGGCTCTTGGTGAATCCGACGATACCCCATTTGGCCGCCGAGTATGGCGTGCGCAAAGGAAATCCGAGCCGGCCGGCGATCGACGACAAGTTAATGATGCTGCCACCTCCCGCCTGCTTCAGCAGCGGTACGGCACGCCGGGTGCAGTAGAACATGCCGTTTAAATCGACGGCGATCGTGCGGTCCCATTCGGCGGTCTCGATGTCCTCGACGCGCGCCGTCGGTCCGGCGATCCCAGCGTTATTGACGAGCACGTCGAGACCTCCGAGGAAAGCAGCGGCGGCGGCAAACATCGAATCGACCTGCGCGGGAGCCGCGACATCGGCGACTTCAGTACCAATCGCGGGATAGGCGTTGCGAAATCCCTCCAATGCTGCCGTGTCGTTGTCGCAGATAAAGACCTTTGCGCCCGCGCCGGCGAAAGTGGATGCGAGCGCGCGTCCGATTCCGGCGGCCCCAGCGGTAATGAGGACGCGCAGACCTGCAGCCGACATATTCACTGTTGTCATATCCAGAGCACCTTTTTGCGAAAGCCCAAATCGTGAAGAAGCGGATCGGTCGGACCTTCGTGGCTGACGCAACCGCGATCGAGAACGACGGCGCGCTCGGCCAGCGCAAGCACGAGATCCAGATGGTGGTCGATGATCAGAATCGAGATTTCGCGCCGCAACGCTTCGATCGCCTTGAATAATTCGTCCACCAGCGCGGGCGACAAGCCCTCGAACGGCTCGTCGAGCAACAGCAACCGGACATTACCGGACAACGCACGCGCAATGGCGACCATTTGCTGCTCGCCACCCGACAAGCGATCGGCCTTAATCTGCATGCGATCGCGAACGCGCGGGAACACGGTGAAAATTCGCTCGAGATCCCAATGCACCCCTTCACCACTCCCGGATCGGTAATGCAACGCCCCCAGCGCGAGATTTTCCGCGACAGTCAGGCCGGCGAATAGGCGTCGCCCCTGCGGCACCAAGCCAATCCCCAACCGGGCTACGGCTTCCGGCGACATGCGGTCGATGCGCATACCCGCAAGCTTGACGTTTCCCGTAGATGGATGAACAAGCCCCATGATGCTCTTGAACGTCGACGTTTTGCCGGCGCCATTGCGGCCGAGCAGCGCGACGACCTCCCGTTCGCGCACGACGAATGACACGTCTTGCAGCACGTGGCTCTTGCCATAGAACGTATTGATCGCATCGACATGAAGGAGGTCGGTGCCCGCCGTGGCTGTCGCAGGATGGATTTTGGCTCGCGAATGCTCCCCGCCGCCGCCCAAATAAACACGCTGCACTTCTGCATCGCTGCGCACAGCCTCCGGTGTTCCCTCGGCGATGACGCGACCTTCGTTCATCGCAGTGATCCGATCGGCAAGCGAAAACACGCGGTCCATGTCGTGCTCGACCAGCAAGATCGCCATATGCGGCGTCAGGCTGCGGATGAGTGCGGCGATGCGTTCGCGCTCCGCGGCGGCAAGGCCCACGAGCGGCTCGTCCAGCAGCAAGACCCGCGGTTTGGCGGCGAGGGGGATACCGATCTCGACTAGCCGTTGGCCGCCGTACGACAAGCTCGATACCGGCACGTGCTCGAGCCCTTCGAGACCGAGGAAATGGATGAGCGCTGCCGTCTCGCGATTGACCTCGGTAAGCGTTGACACGGATCGCCACAACCCAAACCGCGCCGGATCGCGTGCCTGACAACCGAGACGCAAATTCTCGACGACGACAAGCGACGGAAAGATGTTGGTGATCTGAAACGAGCGAGACAATCCGCGCGTCGCAACAAGGTCCGCCGCCATTGTGTCGATTCTTTCCCCTGCGAGCTTGATGATCCCCCCATCCGCTGGATAAAGGCCCGAGATCGCGTTGAATAGGGTCGTCTTTCCAGCGCCATTAGGTCCGATCAGCGCGTGCAGACGCCGATCCGCAACCTCGAGGTCCGCCCCGTCGACGGCAGCGAAGTCGCCAAAGCGCTTGATGACATCCACACATTCAAGAACGGCTGCGCCGCCGGCCGTTGCCGTTTGTTGCAGGAACGCCGGCACAGGTTGGCCGGAGATGGGCGCGATACGTGCGGCCATCGCCGCGGCTTCCGCGTCGAATCGCCCGCGCATCTTTCGCCATTGTGCCCGCGCACGCGTGCCCAATCCCGCCAGCCCAGCCGGCGAATACAGGATAAAAACCATGAACAACAGCCCGAACCAGAACAACCACGCGTCGGTGTGCGACGAGAGAATTTCGCGGAACAGGATGAAGAACAACGCGCCCAGCGCTGGTCCCAAGAACGCGCGCGTACCGCCGATGATCGTCATCGCGACGATCTCGCCGGAAAACGATACGTGCACGGTGTCCGCGGACACGATCGACTTGAGGTACGCGAACAATCCGCCGGCGAGACCGGTTGCGGTCGCTGCGATGACGAACGCGATCAGCTTGTAGTGACGTACAGGGTAACCGGCGAAGAGCGTCCGCTGCTCGTTCTCCCGAATGGCCAAGAGCACGCTGCCGAACGGCGAGCGGACAACCCGCAGCAGGACCCATGCTGCGACAAAGACGGTGATCGCGGTCAGCGCATAGAAAACACGTTGATTGTTGAGGTCGACGCCGGCAACGACCGGCCTGACGATGCCGCGCAATCCGGATTCGCCGCCCGTGAACTCGGTCCAGCGAAACGCAATAAAAAACGCGAGGGCCGTGAACGCTAGCGTGAGCAACGAAAAATAGACGCCGCGCCGGCGCAGGGCGAAGAAGCCCACCGCAAGACCCAGCACTGCGGTCGCGCCGACTGCAAACAATAGCGGCAGGGCGAAGCTCCCTTGAAACCAGTGGATCTGCGAGAGTGCCGTCGCATACGCGGCGAAACCGAAGAATAATCCGTGACCAAACGACAGAAGTCCGGAGTACCCAAGCAGTAGGTTGAACGCGAGTCCGACGAGCGCAAACAGCGCGATCTCGGTGCCTAGACTTTCGGTCATGCCGATCGCGAGCATCGCAAACGGCAACGCGACGAGTGCAAGCGCCAAGATTGCAAGCGGACTGCGCAGCGCCGTCATTCAAACTTCTCGAAGCGCTCGCCCATCAGTCCCCGCGGCCGGAACAGGAGCACCAGAATCATCAGGATGTACATCGACGCTTCCGCCGCTGGCGGATAGAACAACACGGTGACGCCGCGTACGACACCGACGAGCAAGCCGGCCACGACGACACCCCAGAAGCTGCCTAGTCCGCCGATGACGACAACGACGAAAGTCGCGGTAATGATTTCGGTGCCCATCGCCGGTTGCACACCCGCCAATGGTCCCGACATCACGCCGGCGAGTCCGGCCAATCCGACGCCGAGCGCAAACACTCCCGCGAGCGCTGGTGACAGGCTCACGCCAAGCGCCCGCACCATCTCCGGGTCGCGCGTCCCAGCCCGGACGATCATCCCGAACGCAGTCTTGTTGAGCAGCAGCCAGCAGCCGATGACGGCGGCAATCGACACCGCCAGCACCGTGAGCCGGTAATACGAATAAATAAAATCGCCGACGAGCAAGGTTCCGCGCAAGCTGTCGGGAATCGAAAACGGCAAACCGGTCGTTCCCCAGATCAAGCGCAAACCTTGCTCGATTGTCATCGCCAACCCAAACGTGAACAAGAGCCCGAGCATCGGATCTTCGCGATAGAGCCGTTGCAGGAACATGCGCTCGATGGCCACACCGAGGCATGCGACGCCGACGGGAGCCAAGACCATCGCGCCGCCGAATCCAGCGAACTTCTGAATCTCGTACGCGAAGTACGCGCCGACCGCGTAAAAGGCGCCGTGCGCCAGATTGACCACACCGCCCAGACTGAAGATCATCGACAAGCCGAGGGCCAGCACGATGTAGTACGAGCCAACGAGCAGCCCGTTGATGATCTGTTCGAGAACGATGACCAAAGTCTAAGGACCAACGTGGAGCAGGCCGACGCGGCTAGGCGGGGACGCCGGTCAGAACGCCGCGACAGCGGCCCGCGCGGGCACCCTCGTGTCGCCTAGGCTTCCGCCTGGGCGCGGCATTGTCACGCGATCTCAGGCGTCAAACGACAGCCAAATTACGCTATGCGGCAGGGGTTTTCGGCCTCAGTCGGCTGAATCACTTCGAGACTCTCGCCCGCCGCCGGAACCGGCTCGACGATGTCGAAAATGTCCCATTTATCCTTCATCCGCCCTTTGTCCTTGACCTTGACGACGTACATCTCCTGCAACATCTGATGATCGCGCTTACGGAACATGCCTTTGCGCGCCTTTAGAAGATCGAACGACGCGCCTTTCTCGAAGTGCTCGATCAGCTTTTCGCTATCGGTGCTCTTCGTCTCGGTAATCGCCTGCGTCAAAACCTTGGCGGCGACGTAGTCACCCCACGCCTGGTTGTCTGGTGGATAGCCGAACGCGCCAGTGAATTTCTTGGTAAACGCAATCGATTGTGGCGTTTGCAGGGTATGAAACCAAAGACTCTGCCAATGTCCGGAAAGCGAATCGATACCCGCAGCCCAGAACGGAATCGTGTCCATGACACCGCCGGCGATCGCATACGGTAGCGCGTACTCCTTGTATTGCTTCAAGAACGTCGTTTGGTCGACTCCCGCTAGATTGATATAGACAAAGTCGGGCTTGGCATTGCGGATTTTTAGGATGTAGGCGCTGTAATCGGGAGAGTTGGTCGGCACCAGGTCGTTGCCAAGATTGACGCCGCCGTTCTCCTGCAGAAACCGCGACGACACGCGGTAGAGATCGTGACCGAACGCGTAATCCGCGGTCAAGAAATACCACTTGGCGCCCTTGATCAGATTCTTCTGCTTCTGCCACGTGCCGATCGTCTTGGTGTACATCGTGTTGCAACCCTCGACGTGAAACATGTAGCGATTGCAACCCGAGCCGCGCAGTGCATCTGAATTGCAGCCGGTATTGATGTAGATGATTTTTGCGCGGCCGGCTTGCTCGCCGATCGCGAGACCGGACGCGCTGTTGATCTCCCCCAGCAGACACGCGACCTTATCCCGCTCGAATAGTTTCTGGGCTTTGGTGACAGCCGTGGCGGGGTTGACGCTGTCTTCGGCGAGCAATTCGACTTGGCGGCCGAGGAGCCCGCCGGCCGCGTTGACCTCGTCGATCGCAAGCGTCGTGCCGCGCAGCCCGTATTGTCCGAGTTGCCCGAGAAAACCGGTTCGAGGAGTCAGGTGCCCGATCTTGATCGTATTCGACTGCGCTCGGACGATCGCGGGAAATGCGAGCGGAGCGGTCGCCGCGGCGGCACCGAGAGCGGCAGTCTTCTTGAGCACATCGCGGCGCGGGAGCGATTGAGGAAATCCGCCGGGCGTTGCATGGTTGGCGATGGGGTTCTTGCTGCGTCTTTTCTGCGACATGGCTTCCTCCCGTTAGCATCTGTTCTGGGTCGGACATCATCCGCAACACAGCGGCGCCGGGAAATCGAGCATCGCAGCGGATCCAATACAATCTAAGGGAAAACACGGCTTCAGGCAAATTGGCGCTATCGGTTGTTTTGCGCATCGAGGACTTCTTCACGAGAGTCTCGAACATGACGCGGGAGGAACAAAAAGCGGACGTCGCGCGCGCGGCGATTGCGTACGTCGTCGACGATGCGTGGATCGGCGTAGGCTCCGGCTCGACGGCTGATTGTTTTATCGATGAGCTCGCCAAGGTCAAGCACCGGATCAAAGGCGCTGTGGCGAGCTCGGTCAAAACCGCTGCTCGTTTGAAAGCGCACCGCATCGACGTCGAGGAATTGAACAATGTCGATGGTGTCCCCGTTTACGTCGATGGCGCCGATGAGGTGACGGAGCATGGCGCGATGATCAAAGGTGGCGGCGGTGCGTTGACGCGAGAAAAGATCGTTGCAGCGGTCGCGCGCAAGCTCGTCTGCATCGTCGATCAATCCAAGCTGGTGCCGGTGCTGGGCAAGTTTCCCTTGCCCGTCGAAGTTATCCCGATGGCGCGCAGCTATGTGGCGCGCGAGCTCGTCGGGCTGGGCGGACGCCCGGCTCTGCGCATGGGATTCACCACCGACAACGGGAATGTGATCCTCGACGTGTCCGGTCTCTCGATGCTGGATCCGGTCGCTCTGGAGGCGCAATTGAACCAGATCGTCGGCATCGTGACCGTGGGGCTTTTTGCGCGTCGCGGCGCCGACGTGATCCTGATCGGCAGCGACACTGGCGTGCGGACGCTGACTCCGCACCGCTAAAATCCGTACTAGGCCGCGTTACAATCGCCTGTGGCCAATCTCAACATTCCCGGGCTGGACGCAATCGCGGACATCGCGAACTACACGCGAGAGCTCGGCGTTGCCGCGCGCGCTGCCGCGCGCGAGTTGGCGCGGACCGACACGGGTGCCAAGAATCGCGCGTTGCATTCGATGGCCGCGGCTCTCCGCAGCGACCAAGCGCGGCTGCTGTCGGCGAACATGCAGGATATCACCGCAGCCAAAGAGGCGGGGCACGATGCTGCCTTCGTCGATCGGCTGACGCTGTCAGCGAAGACGATCGAGGCCATGGCGGCGGGCCTCGAGCAGATTGCCCACCTGCCCGATCCGGTAGGTGAGATGACCGATCTCAAATACCGGCCATCCGGAATTCAAGTTGGCAAAATGCGCGTGCCGTTGGGCGTTGTCGGCATCGTTTATGAGTCGCGGCCGAATGTGACCGCCGATGCGGCGGGCCTTTGCCTCAAATCAGGAAATGCGGCGATCCTGCGCGGCGGTTCGGAAGCGATTCGCAGCAACCATGCGATTGCCGCATGCGTACATCAGGGCTTGCGCGACGCCAGTCTGCCGCTACACGCTGTGCAAGTCGTAGCGACGACGGATCGTGCGGCGGTGGGTCACCTATTGGCCGCGACGGAGCACGTCGACGTCATTGTTCCGCGCGGCGGTAAGAGCCTGATCGAGCGAGTCGTGCGCGAGGCCAAGGTTCCGGTCATCAAGCATCTGGACGGCGTGTGCCATGTCTTCATCGATGCCTCGGCCGACATCGAGCAGGCGACCCGCATCGCCGACAATGCGAAAACGCAGCGCTATTCGCCGTGCAACGCCATGGAGACACTGCTTGTCCACACCGATATCGCGCCGCACGTTCTTCCTCCGCTTGCCACGATCTATTCGCGCAAAGGTGTGGAGCTGCGCGGTTGTGAGCGATCACGAACAGTGGTTCCTACGATGAGAGCGGCAAGCGAGGATGACTGGTACGCGGAATATTTGGCGCCGATCCTCGCCGTGCGCATCGTCGATTCGCTCGATGCCGCGATGGCGCATATCGCGCACTACGGATCACAGCACACCGATGCCATCGTCACCGAGAACCACGCGCACGCCATGCGCTTCCTGCGCGAAGTCGATTCGAGCTCGGTCATCGTGAACGCATCGACGCGGCTGGCCGACGGCTTCGAGTACGGCTTGGGGGCCGAGATCGGAATTTCCACCAACAAGCTGCACGCGCGCGGGCCCGTAGGTCTCGAAGGGCTCACGAGCCAGAAGTGGATCGTGCTCGGAACCGGTCAAATTCGCCTTTGACAGGGCCATCGATAACCTTGCCCGGCGCATTCGAGCTCCGTCGTCGAGCGTGACATGAAAAGACGCGGCAGTCGTTCCGGCTGGCAAGATGGAACGTTCCGGTTATCACGTCTCCGCTAAACGCCAGCCCACTGGAACATTCCACGATGTCGTCATCGGTATCGATTTCCATCGCCACCAATAGCGTGATTGCGGCCGCGAAAGGTTTCGGCTGGTTCGTCACCGGCTCCCCCACGCTCTTCGCGGAAACCGTGCACTCGCTCGCCGATGTGGGTAACCAAGTGCTCCTCAAGGTTGGCGAGATACGCGGAAAGGGTGGTCCCGACCGTCTGCACCCTTTCGGCCGCGGCCAGGAGAAGTTCTTTTGGGCGCTGGTTTCGGCGGTGAGTGTGTTCTTCATAGGTTGCGGCATCAATCTCTATCACGGTATTCATTCCCTGACCGCTTCGCCCGCGGTCGAGCCGTTCACGCCTTTGATCCTCGGGTTGCTCTTGTTTTCTCTTGCGCTCGAGACCTACACGCTCATCGTCGCGTACAAGGAAATCGGCGGGCTTAAGGGCTTGCGGGAGAACCGCAGCAACACGACTGTGCTCGCAGTCGTCCTCGAAGACGGGGTCGCGTTATTGGGTATTTTGCTGACGTTGCTTGTCGCCGGCGTCTCCCTTGTGTGGGGGCCGAACGTCGTGTTCGACGCGTCTGTTGCGATATCCGTCGGTGTCCTATTGGGCATCATGGCGGTGTGGCTCGCGGCGCTCAACCGGCGCTTGCTGATCGACACCTCAGACTTAAAGCTCGATGCGGAAGCCAAGACTTGGCTTGGCAAGCAAAAAATACGCGGCGATGTCCGATCGCTGGTGCTCGACGATGACCGCGCCGTCGTGTTCGTCAAGAGCGCCCAGCCGGTTGCGAAATCGTTTGCGATCGGCGAAAAGTTGAAAGCCCACCTGGCTGAACACGGCAAGACCGTCGACGCGGTTTACTGGAAATTCACGTCGTAGCGTTGAGGCTTAAGCTACGCACGAATCCGTACACCGGTGCGAAGTCGCCACCGTCCGCTGCGCGAAAGCCGGCGATGTAGGCGTCGCGCGCCGGCCCGGGTCACCCGCCGGTTGCAACTCGCGCGGCCTGCATCCGCCGCCACCCGAACCACAGGACCGCCGCTGCGACGACGGCAAGGAACGGCAGGACGCCGCGATTCATCGTCTCCCATCCAGCCGCCGACACGAGTGCACCCGATGAAAATGACGATATGCCCATGATCGTGAACACGATGAAATCATTGGCGCCCTGGGTTTTCGCACGCTCGTCCGGGGAATACGCTTCGGTCAAAAGCGTCGTGCCGCCGGTGTACATGAAGTTCCAGCCCACGCCCAGTACCACGAGCGCGAGGGTGAAGTGCGCAACCGAGTCACCGTTGAGCGCGATGAGCGTGCTCATCGCCATCAGCGCAACACCCGCGAGAATCACTCGCAATACTCCTAAGCGCTTAATGAGATTGCCGGTGAAAAAGCCCGGCGCGTACATCGCGACGACGTGCCATTCGATAACGAACGCCGCTTGCGCGAACGGATGACCGCAAAAGCTCATCGCAATCGGCGTAGCGGTCATCAGCAAATTCATGAGACCGTATCCCAAGCCTCCCGCGAGCGCCGCGACGATGAACACCGGTTGTCGGACGATCGCGCCGAGCGACCGGCCGCGTGGTTCATGCTCTTGGATTGCGGGACGCGGCACATTGACTTGGCTTTGTATCGCCAGCGCTAGCAGCGCGCAGCCGCCTAGCACCATGAACGAGCCCAGGAACGGCTGCTCGAACCAGTCTTTCGCAGCGCGCGCAGATTCCGGACCGAGAACGCCGCCGACAATGCCGCCCGCGAGCACCAGCGAAATTGCTTTCGCGCGATCGGCGGGTGTCGCCACTTCCATCGCCGCGAAACGATATTGGAAGCCCACAGCGGTGTAGATTCCGATCACCGCGGTTGCGAGACAATAGAGGGGAAAGCTCTTGATCCAGAGCGCGAACACCGCCAGCGCGCACCCGCCGATGTTGATCAGCGCCCCTGCCATGAAGCCGCGGCGGCGACCGACGCGCGCCATCCACAACGACATCGGCATCGTCGCGACTGCCGAGCCCAGCACGTATGTCGTTGCACCGAGGGTCGCAAGCGTCTTCGTTTCGGCGAGGCTGTAGCCGACGAGCCCGTTCATTGCGATAAAGCCTGCCGCATTGGTCAGCAGCAGCGCCTGACAGCACGCGAGGAGAAAGATATTGCGATAGGAAGTATGCGTGGGCACGGGCAGCCGGAAAAATGACCGCGCGCGCATGGCCCGGCCCTTAAAATAGCCACTCCATTCACTCTAACATGGCGAAAGTCCATGCTTGCGAACGACATTATTGACTTCTGGTTCGCGCCGCCCGGATCGCCCGAGCACGGCATGGCGCGCAACGTGTGGTTTAGGAAGAATGCTGCGTTCGACGCGGAAATCGCCGCGCGCTTCAGCGACGCCGTGGCGGCAGCCCACGCCGGTGCTTTTGGCGAATGGTGCTTAACGGCAACCGGCGCGCTCGCCCGCGTGCTGCTGCTCGATCAATTCTCTCGCAACATCTATCGCGACACGCCACGCGCGTTTGCCGGTGACACGCGTGCGCTCGCGACGGCGGAAGACACCGTCGCGCGCGGCTTGGACCGAACGCTAGCTCCGTATGGCCGCTGGTTTCTATACATGCCTTACGAGCATGCCGAAGACATTAGAGCGCAACGGCGTTCGCTCGAGCTCTTCGGCGCACTGGCCCAAGACATGGGTGATGCGGATCCGCTAACCTGGGCGAAAAAGCACGCGGAGGTCATTTTCCGTTTTGGACGCTTCCCGCATCGGAACGCGATACTGGAGCGGGTATCGACACCAGAGGAAGAAGCGTTTCTGGCTCAGCCAGGCTCGCGCTTTTGACCGCTCGGACTATTGCCGTGGGTTAGCCGCTTGTTCAAAACGTTGTTGGAACTTCACGCATAGTCGATGATCCCGCCGCTTGCTCTGCTTGGCGGAACGTTCGATCCCGTCCATTACGGTCATTTGCGAATCGCCGACGAAGCGCGCCGCTCGCTCGGTTTGCCGAGCATCACGCTCGTTCCCGCAGGCGATCCGCCGCACCGCTCTCGCCCAAGCGCATCGGCAGCCGATCGGCTCGCGATGCTGAGGCTTGGAGTCGCCGAGTTTCCGGGACTCCTCGTCGACGATCGCGAGATCCATCGCGACGGCAAGAGCTTCACGGTCGCAACGCTCGACGCGCTACGCGCGGAAGACGCTTCGCGCCCCCTGCTCCTGTTGCTCGGCGCCGACGCTTATCAAGGTCTACCGGCGTGGCACCGGTGGACTGATTTGTTTGCGCTTGCGCACCTCGTCGTGATCGGCCGACCCGGAACTAGGCTCGATTCGCTGCCTGCGCCACTCGCGCAACAGGCGCAGCGGCGCAGCGTCGATCGCTCCGAAGTCTTGTGGTCGACCCCCGCAGGCTCCATTTACTTCCAACCGGTAACGCCGCAGCCGATATCGGCAAGCGCCATTCGGGATTTATTGGCGGGTGCTCCGCAAGTGACCGAAACAATAAATGAACGGTTGCGAACGTTGCTTCCCGCCGCTGTTTTGACCTATATTGATCACAAACAACTCTACCGCTCCCAATAAACGCCGGATGCGCCTTAACAAACTGCAAAAAACGGCCGTTGCCGCGCTCGAAGACATTAAGGCGCGCGATATCAAGGTCCTCGATGTACGCAAGCTCACGAGTTTTTACGACACGCTGATCATCGCCAGCGCCGAGTCCAATCGGCAGGTGCGGGCGTTGGCGAATCATGTTCGCGATCGCTTGAAGGACGCGGGGGCAACGATCATCGGCGTAGAAGGCGAGGAGACTGGAGACTGGGTGCTGGTCGATTGCGGTGTGATGGTCGTTCACGTCATGCAGCCGGCCGTACGCGCGTACTACAACCTCGAGGAGTTGTGGACGCCCATCCCCAAGCGCCGTAGCAAAGTGGACTCAAGCGCGGACACCCCGGCCCAGCCGAAATAACACGCTCAAAGTTCGCTTCTTGGTTGCGGCTCTTATACATGCCGACAAAAGTAAAACCCTACTTTTGTCGGATCAGCTTCCCGTGAATCGCTGGCAGAGCCAGTCGATTCACGGCGGAAAAGGCAACGAGTGATCACCGCGCTCCCTGATTTATGTCGCTGTGTCTAGAATCGCCATCGTTGCGCTCGGCCACCGGATGCCTGAGTGGTTGGTCGCTGGATACGCCGAGTACGCTCGCCGGTTGCCGAGGGACCTCGCGCTCGAACTAATCGAATTGAAGCCGGAGCCGCGCGGCCGCGGTAAAACGACGGCCCAGGTTCTCACGGCCGAGGCCGTGCGCATCCGCGCCGCTTGCGTCGGATGCACGGTCATCGCGCTCGACGAGCGAGGCGCAGCGTGGACAACGCAACAATTTTCGAGGCACCTCGGTGACTGGCACAATGACGGCGTTCGCGTTGCCTTCGTCATCGGCAGCGCCGATGGCCTCGCCCCTTCGATCAAGAGCGCTGCGGCCCACACGGTAGCCCTCTCTGCGCTCACGTTGCCGCATGGCCTCGTGCGCGTGGTGCTGGCCGAACAGCTCTATCGGGCAGCGAGCCTCATTTCTGGCCACCCGTATCATCGGGGATGAGCGGAATCGTTGCGGCTTCGGGCAGCGCCCCCCGGGCCCCAGTTGCAGCAGATCTCCGCACCCTTCTCCGACCCGGCATGAGCACGATCTATCTCGCGTCGCGCAGTGCGCGGCGACACGAATTGTTGCGACAAATCGGTGTGGCGTTCACCGAGCTGCCATTGCGCAACGCGGATGGGCGCCCTCCGGACGTCGTCGAGGTGCCGTTCGCTGACGAATCCGGGCTCGATTACGTTTCGCGCATTGCCAACGCGAAAGCTCGCGCCGGCTGGCTGCGCATGAAGGAACGCCGTCTGCCTATATTGCCAGTCTTGGCGGCCGATACCGAAGTCGTGCTCACGGGCCGTATCTTTGGCAAGCCGATGGACGCCGAGGATGCGCGCGCCATGCTCGGATCCTTATCGGGCGTCACGCACGAAGTCATCACCGCCGTCGCCGTCTGTGCCGAGAACGAATCGCTCTTGACGTTATCGCGATCACTTGTGACCTTGCGCGAGCTCACGCTGGACGAAATCGATCGTTATGTCGCGAGCGGCGAGCCGTTCGGCAAAGCGGGTGGCTACGCGATACAGGCCTTGGCCGCAGCGTTCGTCACGCGGCTCGAAGGAAGCCACTCCGGCGTGATGGGCCTGCCCCTCTATGAGACCACTACCGCTCTCGCGAAAATCGGCGTGCGCGTGCTATAACGGACCATCGCCCTATGCAGGACGCGCCGCACGCGGTCGATGCGGGCTTCCGTTCCTGAATGACGCATGAAATCCTCATCAATGTAACGCCGCAGGAAACGCGCGTCGCCATGCTCGAGCAGGGCGTGGTGCAGGAGCTGCACATGGAGCGGGCAAGCGCGCGGGGCCTTGTGGGCAATGTCTGCCTCGGACGCGTCGCGCGAGTTCTGCCCGGCATGCAAAGCGCGTTCATCGAAATTGGCCTCGAGCGTGCAGCGTTTCTGCATATCGCCGATATCTGGGAACACCGGCAAAATGGTCACGGCGGCGAATACAAGCCGATCGAACGGATCCTGCATGAAGGGCAATCGCTGCTGGTGCAGGTGATCAAGGATCCCATCGGAACCAAGGGCGCGCGCCTGTCGACGCAGGTGAGTCTCGCGGGCCGTTTGCTCGTGTATCTTCCGCAGGACTCGCACATCGGCATTTCGCAACGTATCGGCGATGAGACCGAGCGCGAAATTCTGCGCGGGCGCTTGCAGCACCTCTTGCCCGAGGGCAACACCGGCGGGTTCATCATCCGCACGATGGCCGAGACGGCATCCGAACGCGAGATGCAGTCGGACATCGAATATCTGACCAAGCTCTGGCGCGACTTGACCGAGCGCGCTCGCGAGGTGCCACCGGCGAGTCTGCTCTACCAGGACTTGAACCTTGCGCAGCGCGCGTTACGCGACATGGCAACCGAAGAGACGGAGCGAATCCTCGTCGATTCGCGCGAGACGTACGCCCGCATGCAGGAGTTCGCCCAACAATACACGCCGGCGCTCGTTAACCGGATCGACCACTACATCGGCGAGCGACCGCTCTACGACTTGCATGGTGTCGAGGACGAGATCGAGAAGGCGCTGTCGCGCCGTGTCGAGCTCAAGTCCGGCGGGTACCTGATCATCGACCAGACCGAAGCAATGACCACGATCGACGTCAATACCGGCGGGTTCGTTGGCGGGCGAAGCTTCGATGACACGATCTTCAAGACCAATCTCGAGGCCGCGCAGGTCATTGCGCGCCAGCTAAGGATGCGCAACCTTGGCGGCATCATCATCATCGATTTCATCGACATGGAGAACAGCGACCACCGCCTCGCGGTGCTGGCCGAGCTCAACAAGGCACTGGAAAAGGATCGCACCCGGCTGACGGTGAACGGATTCACTCAATTAGGCTTGGTCGAAATGACGCGCAAGCGCACGCGCGAGTCGCTGGCGCATGTGCTGTGCGAGCCGTGTTCGACGTGCGGCGGCCGTGGCGAGCTCAAGACGGCGCAGACGATCTGCTACGAAATTCTGCGCGAGATCGTGCGCGAGGCGAAGCAATTCAACGCGCGTGAATTTCGCATTCTCGCCGGGCAATCGGTCATCGACATGTTTCTCGACGAAGAGTCGCAAAGCCTGGCCCAGCTGGGAGACTTCATCGGCAAGCCGATTTCGCTGCAGGTTGAAACTATGTATACGCAGGAGCAATACGACGTCGTGTTGATCTAACTCCCTCGCTCTCGAAACATGTTCGGTAACGTCTGGGCAAGGGTCAAAGCGTTCTTCGCGCGACCGTTCCGCCGTGCGCCTGTCCCCGGCCACTTCGAATCGGGGTCGAAGTTCACCTGGCGCGGTTTTCTCGCGGTTGCACCGCTGGTCCGACCGAGCCGCGACTACCTTTTGTATGTGCCGCAGGGCCGATCGCGCTGGAAGCGCGCGCCGCTCCTCGTGCTCTGCCATGGGTGCAAGCAAACGCCCGAAGAATTCGCAAAAGGTACGCGCATCACCGATCTCGCCGACCGCATGGGCTTGCTCGTCTTACTGCCGCGGCAGAAAGACAACGCGAATCCGTACCGATGCTGGAACTGGTTCGATTCGCGCACGGCCAGAGGCTGGGGCGAAGCCGCGATCGTCGCGGCGCAGATCAAAAGCGTTTTGCGCAGCCATCGCGGAGACTCCAAACGAGTCACCGTGGCCGGTATCTCCGCCGGCGGCGCGCTCGCCGCAGTGCTTGGGGTGCGTCATCCGGGACTCGTCACGGCTGTTGCCGTGCATTCGGGTCTGGCCTGCGGGGCCGCTGCCTCTTCCTTCTCTGCCTTGAACGTGATGAAACGCGGTCCCGACGCCGATGTCGAGAGAATCGCCGACGCAGCGCGCTTAATGGCTGGCCAAGGCGACCTGCCGGTTCCGCTGCTCGCCGTGCACGGTGATGCCGATGACGTAGTGGCGCCGCGCAACGCGATCGCGCTCGTCCGTCAATACTTGAGCTTGAACGGCCATTCGGCGATCGACTTAGCTTCGGCGTCCTCGCCAACCGACCTGCCGCCGGCGGACGCCATGGAACGCCTGTCGCTCGACAATGGCCGCACGCAAACTATTCACGAATGGCGCATCGATCAGCGTTTGGTTGCCCGCTATGTCACGGTGACCGGTTTAGCGCACGATTGGAGTGGTGGCGACGCCACCTTGCCATTTCACGATGATGCGGCGCCCGACGCGACCGCGCTGCTCGGCGCGTTCATCGACGACGCGTTATCTTAACCATGCCGACAAAAGTGAACCCCTCTTTCGTCGGGTTGGCGGCGAACAAGGCAGCGAGCAGTCAGCGAGCGTTCCATGACTGGTGTCGCTGTGCTTAAATTGTTCGGCGAGTAGTTGACGTTCGTCATTTTCGGCGCATTCGCGCGGAATGAGGAGGAAGAACCATGACCATTGCTGGCATGAACCATTTCACCGTGCTCACCGATGATGTTGCGCGCACACTTGAGTTTTATCGTGACGTTGTCGGCTTGCGCGAAGGCGATCGGCCCGACTTGGGCTTTCCGGGTGTGTGGCTTTACGCTGGCGCGACGGCAGTTCTGCATGTCATTGGCGGAAAAACGCGCGAGCAACTGCGGCCGGGTGTGATCGATCACATGGCGTTCACCGCCAGCGGATTGCCCGAAGTCCTGGCAACACTAAAGCGCCACGGTGTCGAGCATGTCTGCCGGCAGCAGACGGGAACGAGCACTTGGCAGGTCTTTTTCTCCGATCCCAACGGCGCCCGCGTGGAGCTCGATTTTGGCGCGCACGAATCACGCGATTAGTGCCGCTCGTCTCGGGCGCTTTGAATTTGAGCGCGCGATCATGCGTATGACCGCACTCGACCAGGTCAATTTCCATTTCTTTGCGCCCGCGACCGGGCAGATGACGGATGCTGAACGTACGCTCGCAATGTGCTGCGCGAGGCGTACGGCTTGTCTGGCCATATCCTGCCAGGGAACTGCGCATGATCACGCGTACGACACCGCTCCCCGTCCAGCCTGATCATCTCGTCGTTGCGGCACTGACGCTGCGCGAAGGCTGCGATTGGGTCGAGGATCGATTGGGAGTGCGTCCCCAACCCGGTGGACAGCATGTTGCGATGGGCACGCACAACGCGCTTTTGTCGCTAGGACCGCGCTTCTATCTGGAAGTGATCGCGATCGATCCGAATGGTGTAAAGCCGCGCCGCCCGCGCTGGTTCGATCTTGGCGAACCGCGTCTAAGCGCCGCGCTGACCGAGGGTGCGCAACTGATTCATTGGGTCGCGCGCACCGACGCTCTCGACGCGGCTGTCGACCGTTTACCGGACTTGGGCGCGCCCATGTCGATGGCGCGTAGTGAATTTCGGTGGCGCATCACAGTGCCGGACGACGGCCATCGGCCGGGCCGCGGACTTGTCCCTACGCTGATCGAATGGTCAAGCGCGCAACATCCGAGCGACGCGCTGGAAGAAACCCATCTACAGCTCATCGCGATTGCCGGCGAGCATCCGGAGCCCGCGCAGATTCGCGCGGCGCTGGCCACGCTGGGCCTGTCGGACACGATGAAAGTGACTTACGGCCGCTCACCCCGGCTCGCTGCGATGATCCGCACGGCGCGCGGCATCGCGACGTTGTAAGTCGCGGGCGACATCATGCCTCGGAGATTGACCACGGTACTGCGAGGAGACCGCAGCACCGTGACACCGCGAACACCTATTTGGGCAACTTCGCCGCCAGAATCTCGACTTTCTCGATCACCGGCGGCTTCGCGAACAGCTCCGACGCCTTGGCCATCAACGCGGCGGCGACTTTGCCCGATAGATGGGCTTGCCGCCCCGCGTCGTCGGCGAAGGTGTCGAAGATGCCGTACGCCGAGGGTCCCAGCTTGATGCCGTACCAGGTCTTCGTCCCCGGCTCTTGCTCGACCAGAGGCAAGGCGCTGCGCAGGAAGGCCTCGACGTCCGCTTCCTTCCCGGGCTTGGCCTCGAGCCGAACCAGCAACGCCAGTTTGACCATTGCTCGATCCCGAGTTCTACGCGGGCTAACGCGAAACGCGACGGCGAAAGAGCGCCAAGCCCGCCAAGCTCAGGGCGAACAGCGCGAGGCTGCCCGGCTCCGGAATTTGCTGGATGCCAATGGGCGCCGCGATGCCAACCAACGGAGCACCGCTGATGGTTCCGACCAGAACCACGCCACCGGCACCCGCGGCGTACAGTTGCGAGCTCGCCGCCCCCGCGCTCGTCGCCGAAAAATAGGGCGTGCCGGTCAAGCCGGAGATGTCGTAGCCCGTCAGCGCCGCAACCGAATTAAACGGCAAAGCGAGCGACGTCATCAACGTGCCGTCGTTGGCAGGATTCTGGATCACCAGCAAGTCCGGGGTAAGACCGGTATCGACGTCGCGCAACACTGTCGCTGTCGCGCCGCCGAAGTTGTTCGAATAACCCGCGGCAGCGACATTCGGATCGAAGCCAAAGTTGGGGTCCCCCATGGCGTAGGCAAGTGGCCCGTCCAACTGAACCGCGCCGGTGTCGACGTTGATGCGCAGATTCTGATTCGTATCGCTGACGACGCGCAGGCGGTCGACCACGGGATTGAAGTCGACGCCAAACGCCGTGCCCATGACTGTGACAAACGGCGTTGGCGGTACTGTGTCGGTGGCATCGGCGATCAACGTCGACGCCAACGTCGCCGTTCCCGTTGTCGTATTGATCGTGTAGATGCGCCCAGAGCCATTCGTCGAATTGACGCCAACGCCATACAGCACGCCGTTGTTGGGTCCGAGCGACGGTCGAATATCGATGCCGACCAATTGGTCGCCGGCGGCTAACCCCGCCACGGGGCCGATGTTGTTTACCGTCCCGGGTGTTGTGCTATCGAAGCTGACTAATTGGTTGTTGTTGGTCAGTCCGAAAATGATCTCGGCTTGCGCCGCGCCAGTGAACCCAAGCAGGATGAGGCCGGTCGCGATCGCGCGTCGGATGCTATTGAACGGATGCTTCATCATCTAAACCCCCAGCGAAATTGATGGTTGATGAATCTTCGTGCCGACGCAGAACATCGCGCGCGACGTTCGGCTCGTCATGCATATAGCGTGCCGCGCGTTAAAATTTACGAACAACAATGACTTACAAATGTGAACTGACGGGGTTGTAAAAAAAATCGACGCGACGATACCGGGACGCACACCGAGGGCTCACCAAATGCGTATTTGTGTCGCGATCGCGAGCGACCGATACGGTTTTCGCACTACGCGGATCGGAGCGTTTTGGATGCATCGCAATGCTGACAAACGCCGCGTCACGCCGTGACGGGGCGAATTTCGTTTCATGAAACGGCTGCGGATTCGACAGAAGATGATTCGCGAATCAACAGTTCATTGCTGGCGCATCGCGATGCGCGCCATCGTCGCTCGCATCCCGAGTCACGCATGATGGGACGAGCGTGACGCCGACCTAGATCAGCTCGGCTTGTGCCGTTCCAGCGACACCCAACGTTAGGAGTACGCTCGCGATCGCGCGCCGATTCTTGGGAACGGCAGCCTGTTCATGGAAGCTCCTTACGACGGTGTGATTTATGAGAAGGTCGTACGGGAAAATGTGCTCGCCAAACGACGAAACAGTGTCATGCAAAGAATGTGCTCCACTTTTAAGTCCAGTACCACAAAGACTTACTAGGCCAAGCGTCGTCTTGCTGTAAAAAAAACCGACGCCGGTCGAGGAGACGCTTTGGGATACACCGGCAACTACCGCGTACCCATCAGCGGTCATCGTTAGCTCTAGCTCGTTACCGCCCAATCAAACGACAGCCGGCACCCACCTCGTCGCAAGCGCCTGACATCACTTAATGCGGCGTTCGGGGTGCTACCTACTGATCACAGATGGCCGGCGTATTCCACGCGAGGGCACTGGGCCGCTCGCTCAAGCCTGCCCTTGGACGCCGCCGACGCGACCCGCTACCAAGGCCCGTCGGGATCGTAGCGCAGGCGGCGCCTGCTCACCGCGCAACCAGACTAGCCTTCAGCGCCTTGGCCACGGCGTGGGCACGCGAGCTCGCTTCGAGCTTGCTCATGATTTGCGCGACGTGAAACTTGGCCGTGTGGGTCGAGATCTGCAACGCATCCGCGATCGCGCGATTACCAAGGCCTAGCGTCATCTGAGTAAGGACTTCCTTCTCGCGCGGGGTTAACGGCTCGAAGTCCGATGCCCCATCGCCCTCAGGGAGGCGCGCGAATCGCAGTGCATCGGTCCATTGTCGCCGCGAGGACGCAACGAGGCCGGCGGCGGCAGCGTGCGCGGCGCCGACAATCATCTCGGACGACGCAGTGAATGGCAGAACCGTGAAGCCTTCCTCGAGCCACGAATGGACGTGATCGCTTTGATCATCGGCGAGCAGAACGAGGGCGGGGCGAGCGCCCAAGCCGCGAGCGTCAAGCGCCGGGACGCCATCGCCTCCGACATCGACGATGGCCACATCCGCGCCGACGACTCCCGCGTCTTGCCATTCGGCCAGTGTTTGACTCAGCCAGACGACTTCGACATCGCCGTGTTCGCCAAGCCCAGCGCGCAGCCCCGCCAAAACGAGCGGAGACGGTGATATGAGAGCAAGACGCAACACAAAAGCTCGCAGTCTGTGTCCCTAGTCTGCTAATTCGTTGCGTAAGGCAAGATGCCATGCCACAGGTCGTGACACTAAGTTCTAGCAGCAGCGCCGCTCCGCTGCTCGCTCTCCGACCGTGAGCCGCAACTCGGTCGGCGCGCCGCCGCGCAAGAGTTCGACACGGACCTCTCCACCAATGTGATCGGCGAGCGCGTTGCGCACGTCGTGCAGACTAAGAGCAGGATGACCTGCAACATGGACGAGAATGTCCCCGACCAACATTCCGGCCTGCTCAGCCGGTCCGCCGGAGGCAAGTGATGTGACGAGTAGGCCTGTCTCGGAGTTACCCTCGGCGATTGCCCCATCCCCAGCCCTTGGCAACGGAACCGACTGCGCGCCGATCCCGAGAAAGGCTCGCGCGATGTACCCCTTGGTCAACAAGGTATCGACAACGCGCGAAACAGTCACGGCCGGCACGACTATGCCGTAGCTTCTCGACAGCGCCGACGTGGCGATGCCGATCACTGATCCGCTCGCGTCCGCGACGGGGCCGCCGGAGAGGCCATCGTAGATACCGCCGTCGAGGCGGATGAGTCGGTCAACGTGGCCGCCGAGCCACGTCCGCCACGCCTCCCCGGTTCGGTTGACCATCCCATAGCTGGCGGTCAGATCGCCGTCTGACCCACGACCGATGACGATCGCGAGATGGCCTACTTTGACCGTTGGGGCGTCGCCGACCTCCACCGTCGCCAACGACTCGTCCGGCAAGCGGAACACCGCGATGTCCGTGGCGGAGTCGATGCCGACCAGAGCAGCGTCCAGACCGCGTCCCTCCTCTGCGATAACAGAGACGGCCGCCGGCGCCTGGCGAAATACGTGGGCCACCGTGACGAGGATACCGGGGCGCCACACCACACCCGAGATCACTCCTCGGCGGCGTCCGCGCAGTGCGAGCGTGCTCTTGCCGACACTCGCCACGACCGCGGCCAGGGCGTCGGAGATTGCGATCAAGGGGTTGGTGCTCGGGTTATTCGTCGTGCTCGTCATGTTGGGACTCCTTTCCTTTTGAGACAGGAAAGTTAGCCCAGCCAAGACTGCCGCGCATCAGCCAAACGGCTAGCAGGACCATCTAGCTGTCGAGGGGGCAGGTCGGATCTCAAATTCAGACGCGTGACTTCAATACAGTCCCGAATGAAGCAGAGCCACGACACTGCTTACGATCGTGCGATGAACTGCGGGAAGCAGCGCGCCTGCTTCCGACAATCGCGGCGCTCGCGGTAAAGAGTTTGCCCAGCCGCAAAGCTATCGCGGTTTAGTCCCCCAGAGGCAAAGGAACGAGCTGTCAAAGCGATGGCGGCGAGTCACCGTACGGATTGCTGGTCACCTGGCAGAGCACCCAATCGGTACCCCCCGCGTGCGCCAGTACCACGGCAGGACGCAGTTTGGAGGAAGAAAGATCCGAGAACGGGAAACGAACGAGAACGACTAACCCCGGAGCAAGTGCGACCACGCCGCCTCTTCCTCCGGGCGCTCCCAATCGGCAGCCAAAGTGGTTTCGCTCAAGAGCGCGGGCTCAGACCCATCAGATTCGAGAACGGTGATGAGCACCCGCGAGCCCGGCGGCAGCGCAAACGGCTCTTTCGGCCTGATGTGGCCGTCGTCGTCGACTTCGGCTTCGATAGTTGGAAACATGGCGTGAAGTCTACCAGCGCCAACTTGTCGCCGTCTAACATTGATCCGACCCAGCTTTAGGCCTCCAACTTCGTCTCCATCGTAATCCGCGCGTTCAACACTTTGGAGACCGGACACCCTTCCTTCGCCGTGTTGGCTGCGGCTTCGAACTTCTGCCGATCGGCACCGGGAATTTTGGCGGTCAAGTCAAGATGCACCGCGGTGATCGCGAAGCCGTCATCGACCTTTTCCAACGTGACCGCCGCGGTTGTCTTGATGGATTCTGCCACCATTCCTGCGTCCCCCAATTGCTTGGAGAGGGCCATCGAGAAACAGCCCGCATGCGCCGCGCCGATTAGTTCCTCCGGATTGGTGCCGGGTCCATCTTCAAAACGCGTATTGAAACCGTACTGCGCATTCGTCAGCACGCCACTCCCGGTCGAGATCGTGCCTTTGCCATCTTTGAGGCCGCCTTTCCATACAGCCGAGCCTTCGCGCTTCATGTTATCTCCTTAAGTCAATGACCGCATCGATTCAATGTGCGATGGGCTCAAGAATTATCCCACCGCTCCCCGCGCCGCGATCGGCCACACGCATTCCACGCGGTCGCCGCGCACGCCGACGATCCAGTCGTATAGGTTCACCGTTGGATCGCAATGCCCCGGAATGAGCCAAACACGATCGTTGAGCTTCGGCTGGGCGATCGCCGAATCGACTTGAAGTACCCCATGCTCATCCGAGCCTTTGACGTATTCGAGCCCGTGCTCGGCGTTCACCAAAGGCAATCCCGAATCGAAGGCCAAAGCTTTGAGCCCAGCATCGACAATCGCACGCTCGCGTGTCGGCGCACTCATGACGCTCGATAGCACATACAAACTTTGTTCGAACGCGTGCTCATCCGACGCCAGCGCGTTGCGATTGTAGTCCGCGTCCATGAAGATGTACGAGCCCGGTTGCAGCTCGGTGTAGACATGGCTGTCGCGCTCGAGTTGCCACGTGCCGGTGCCAGCGCCGGTGATGACCGGACACGCGATGCCCGCCGCTTCGAGCTCTGACTTAGCGCGCGCCGCAAGCTCGCTTGCGTTGGCAATTGCCGCACGTCGCTCTGCTGGGGTGCGCAGGTGTTGCGCCGTGCCGTGATAGGCATTCAGGCCGCGAAAGTGCAAGCCTGGCGCCTGCACGATCGCGCTTGCCACCGCAACGGATGCCGGCCCCGGCAGAACGCCACACCGATGCGCGCCGACATCGATCTCGACGTACGCATGCAGCGTGCCTCCCGCTTGGATCGCTGCCGCCGAGAGATCGCAGACAACTGACACATTGTCGACGAGCACTCCAACCGTTGCCGCGCGGGCAAGCGCTGCCAAGCGTGCGATCTTCGCCGGCGCCACGATTTCGTTGGTGACGAGCACATCGGCGATCCCGGCAGCGACGAATTCGGCGGCTTCATCGACTTTCTGGCAGCAGATTCCAACAGCGCCGCGGGCGACCTGCGCTTTGGCAATGTCTGGACACTTGTGCGATTTCGCGTGTGGACGCAGCGCCAGCCCGGAGCCGTGCACGGCGTTCGCCATCAGATCGAGGTTGCGCTCGAACGCATCGAGATCGACGATCAGCGCGGGTGTCTCGATCGTGCTGACCGGACTGCCGAGACGGGCGGGTACGCGTTGCATCAGTTAGTACCTGTCAAAACCGAGCGGGAACGTGTCAGGCATTACGAATACATCGCACCGTTGATCGACAAGACCTGGCCGGAGATATACGCAGCGTCGTCGGAGGCCAGGAACGCGACCAAGCGCGCGACTTCCTCCGGCTCCCCGGCGCGTTGCATCGGGACCAGCCGCTTGATCGCTGCGTCGTCGAAGGCGGCTTGCGCCATCGGTGTGTCGATGATGCCGGGAGCAACAGCGTTGACGGTGACGCCCCGACGCGCGACTTCCAACGCAAGCGCTTTAGTCGCGCCGATCAGTCCCGCCTTCGCCGCCGCGTAATTCGCCTGGCCCCGATTACCTGCCAGCGCAGTCACCGATGCGATATTGACGATCCGGCCCCACCGTGTGCCGATCATCGGCAACAAGAGCGGCTGTGTCACGTGGAAAAACCCGTGGAGCACGACATCGATGACCCCGTGCCACTGACTGCGCGACATTCCGGCAAGGGGGGCGTCAGCGGTGACGCCTGCGTTGTTGACGAGAATTTGGATCGGACCTCGGGCGAGTAGCGATCGCACGGCCACTTCGGTCGCGTCCGCGTCGACCACGTCGAAACAAACCGACTCCGCCGAACCGCCACCGCTCAAGATTTGAGCGGCGATCTGCTGGGCCAACTCTGCTCGCGTTCCCGTGTGCACAAAGACATGGTGACCTGCACGCGCCAGCTCGTGGCAAATAACCTTGCCGATCGCTCCCGTTCCGCCAGTGACTAACGCGGTTTTCATTGCGCATCGTCGCGTTGCAACATGACGCTCGCGCGCCCCTCGAGCAAGCGGCGCTCGCCGGCAACGACCTCAAACTCGTAGGTCTGCGTGTTACCGCTCGAGCCGACAACGGAGGCTTTGATCGACAGATCCTCGGAGATATCGTCAAGGCGAGACGCCAAGAACCGACAATTTCGCACGCTCAATAGAAGGCCAACGTGCGGAGCCGACACACCGCCAGCGATGAGGCCGCGGTGCGCCGCCATCGCCTGCGCAGCAAACTCAATCCCATGGATCGCAGATAAATGTTTGCCATTTTTCAACGGATTGTCGGGCGCGCGATGCCGCTCGCTGTGACAGACGATGTGCGACGCGTCCCAAGAGATCACTGCGTCGATCAGGCACATCGGTCCTTGCTGTGGAATTAACCGGCGCAAGTCGTCACGGGACACGGTCACGGGAAATCGGTCAGGGAAAATAGTGAATCGTGAGCCGCGAGTTGTCGAGATACGGTAAGCGGATGACTGCCGCGCTCTCGTTTGCGACAGCGGAGAGAAGCCGCAATGCCATCGCGGATGGGTTGCCGGCAAAAGATCCCGGCGCGCTCTCCTCTCGCTCGGCGTTGGTGCCCTCCTCGTCCGTGTCGACGGACCATCCATCAAGGCGTTGCCCGCCTGCAGGTCGCTCGGGGTCGGCAGGCAGCAATCGCAACGCACACGCGAAAGGCGCGGCGGCGTTCGTGTTATCACCGAAAATGATCGATCGTGTGACATCACATGCGATGTAGAGGACCGGTGCCTGGGTCGCGAGGATTTGCGCATACGCTTCGCGCAAGCCCGCCGCAAACGATGCGTCGCCGGCACTCACCGCGGTCGACGACGCATTGGATTGCGCGGCGAGGCCCCAATATCCCGGTGGCGCGTTGAAGACCGAATTGTGAAACAGCGTGGGCGAAAGTGCGACTTTGGGTTGCGCCAGAGCGGCGAGCATCGTGGTTAGAACTTCGCCGTCGCCATCGGCCGAGCTGTAAACGGTGGGCATCCGAGAAATCTCCGCGGCCGGCAGGTCGCGTACGGCTTGCATTGCCGCTGCGATGGCAAGTCGCGACGTTGTGTTGGCTCGGCGACGCTCGGTTGCGGGGAGCCACGATGGGACGACCTTGGGAAGCTCCCCCAATGGTTGCGCCCCCTCCCCGCGCAAGATCGCGCGTGCTTGCTGCCAATCGGCCATCCCAGACGCGCACACGCCGATTCCCGCGAGCGCGATGCCCATCACCGCCCGCCGTCCAGAACGAGCGAGCAATTCGTCCCGCCGAAACCGAACGAGTTGGACATCACCCGCATCAGCCGCTGCGGGCGCGACCCCAGCAAAACACTGCTACGAAGCTCCGGATCAACCCGCGCGCAATTGTTTGTGCCGGGCACCCACTGCTCGCGCAGCGCCAGCGCAGTGATCAACGCCTCAGTCACGCCGGCTGCGCCCAACGTATGGCCGGTCGCACCCTTCGTCGAGCTCACTGGTATCCCCGTACCAAACACGTCGACGAGTGCACGATCCTCGGCGAGGTCGTTGGCGCGGCTGGCAGTGCCGTGCAGGTTGACGTAGTCGATATCGGGCGCGGCGAGCTGCGCGTCGCGCAGCGCCGCGCGCATGGCGCAAGCCGCGCCTGCGCCATCGGGATGAGGAGTCGACATGTGATAAGCGTCACTCGACTCGCCGACACCGACGACGCGCACATCCGAATCGCCGCCCGGGTCGAGCAACGCGAAGCCTGCGGCCTCCCCAATCGAAATACCGTCGCGCTCCGCCGCGAACGGACGGCACGCTCGGTGTGACAACAGCGAAAGCGAATGAAATCCGAACAACGTCGACAGCGCGAGTGAATCCACCCCGCCGACGACCGCCGCCATGCATTGCCCTGCGGCAATCGCTCGCGCAGCGGCGCTAAAAACTTTGGCGCTCGATGTGCATGCGGTGGAAATCGTCAGCGCCACCCCGGTCAAGCCAAGATAAGACCGCACGAACTGGGTCGTTGCCATCATGCTGTGCCGGTAACGATACAAGTCCGACGACAACGCCTCTCCCGTACCATTGGCGTTCAACGAGCCGGCGCGAAACGCGAGCTCCGTCGCGAGAATGCCCGACGTGCTGGTACCAAGGAAGACGCCGATGTGGTCCCGTCCGTAACGGCGCACGGTGCCTTCGACCGCAACCGGAAAGTCGTCTTGATCAAGTGCTAGCTGGGCGAGCCGATTGTTGCGGCAGTCATAGAGTGCGTATTCCGATGCCACTCGCGCAGTGTCGATCTGCCGCACCCGGCCGATCCATGTATCGAGCGCCGCGGCTGGCTCGAAATCATTGCGGGTGAGTCCGCTCTCCCCATGCATCAGCGTGGATCGAACGTCGGTCGTCCCGACACCACACGCGTTGGTCATCGTCGATGCCGTGATGGGTAACGGCTTCATCTGCTCATAGCTCGATCTGGTTCAACGCCGCGCGCCAACAAAAGCCAACACATCACGAGACTATAGACGACACCCAAAGACACCGTTGTGCCAAGCGCGCGCAGGACCGGTGTTTGGGAAAAGGCGAGCAAGCCGAATGCCGACAGCGTCGTAGCGCTTACGACCAAGAGTGTTCGCCGAGTGCGCGCGGCGTCATCGCGCTCGGTCGCGGGACGCACGAAAAAAAGCGCGTAGTTGATGCCAATACCGAGAATCAGCAGCAACGCGACGAGATGCAATACCGATAGCGGCACGCCGGCAGCGACGAGCGTGGCCGCGGCCAACGCGATGGCCGCGATGACGGGCAGTATCACCCGCGCCGCAAGCTTGACGCTCCCAAGTCCGTGAACAAGAACTCCGAAAATGACCAGCATGCCAAGCCCCGTGAACGCGAGCGCCTGTTGCCGGTACGTCGATAACATGCGGGTCGTTTCTGCGCGCAGATCGATCCAGTACAGAGTAGGCATCGATAGGGCGGCAACCCGCTCTGCGACGGACTTTGGATCGCTGACTTCGCGCAAGGGAACAACGACGTGCCAGCGCTCGCCGCTACGGCGCACGAGCGATTCGGTCTTGAACCCGAGCGCCGTGCCCGACAGTGTTTCAAGCGATAGAAGCGGCAACGCGCGGGCGTTTTCAATTTCCTGAAGAAATGGCGCGAACGTTGCCGGTACGAACGGCAATCCTGCAAGTGCGTCGCGTAGATGGGTCGCCAGGCGCGCCGGCGGCGGCAATGCAGCCTTGCGCTCCGTTTGCGTTGCGTGGCTCGGCAATAGACGCGTGACGAGGTCGAAGCCGCGCAGCAACCCTGCTTCCACCCAGCGCTCTAGGTGTACTCGCAATTGCTCCGTCGAGCGCAACGCGTCGTCTTGTCTCTCGCCACTGACGATCAACATGTAGCGGATATCCGGCGCACCGAGCGCAGCGCGAAGCTCACGATCGCGCTCCTTCAATGAGGCCGGCAGAGGATTCATGCTGGCGATGTCGTCATCCCACCACGGCTTGTTCCACGCCAACGCGGCGACAATCGCGATGAGCAGGGCAGCCAGCGAAACACGCAGCCACGGCCCGACGCGAGGGCGCATGGCAGATACCGGCGCCTGGGCCGTAGCCACGGCACGCACCGGAACGGCCGTCGCCCACGTTGGGAGAACCCAATACGTCATCGCCCCGGCAACCAAAATCCCGACGACGGTCAAGAGGCCAAGCTGCGCGAGTCCAGGAAAATCCGCGAACAAGAGCGCGAGCGACCCGCACGCCGTGGTCAAGACTGCCATCCGCAACGTCGGCGCGAGCCGGGTCCGCACCGCAGGCACCGTCTCGCCAGGTCGCAATTGCGTGAGCAGAAAGCTCGGGTAATCGACCGCCTCTCCGAGCAGCGTGGCGCCGAAGCCCAGCGTAATTCCGTGCACGCTGCCGAACGCGAGATTCACGGCGGCCACACCTACCAGCAGACCCGTTGCAGCAGGCACGACGCACAACAATACGACAGGCAGCGAGCGATACATCCACAGCAAAATGCCGACGATCAAGACCATGGAAATCGTCGACAGCCGGCCCGCATCCGCAGCAATCAGCTTACGGCTCTCGAGTGCAAGCGCGCCAGAACTCGAGAAGCGCAACTGCGCCGTCGTGTCGCGACTTGCCTCGGCGAATGCGCTTTCGAGCGCGGCGACCGCCGCTTGTTGGCCTTCGAGGTCCGAGCCAGCGGCCGTTGTTTGCGCCACGAGCAGCGCAGCGCTCGCATCCTTGTTGAACCACACGCCATGCGCGCGGCGCGGTTCCGCCGGTGCTTCCAGACTCGTGAGAAGGTGGAGCGTTTCGCCGGTTGGATCGGTTTGCAGCCAGCGCTTTTCAATCGCACCTGCGCCGCCGGCAATCCCTTCCAGCCTCTCCTCGAGCGCGGCCCGCAAGCCAGCCGTCTCGAAACGCTGCGGCTCGACTCGATCGGAAAGCACGTAGCGATAACGTTCAAGCAATTCGACCTCGCGCCGGCCCATGCCGACACCGCCGTTGGCGACATAGCGGAAGGCAGGAGCTTGCCCCAATCGGCGCGCAAGCTCGCGGCTCGTCTCCGCCAAGCGCTCCGGGGTGTCGCGCGCGATCTCGATCAACAGCAGGCGGCTCGTGACGCCTTCGCGCAACTCTTGGCTGAACAGCCGCTGCGCCTCGGTCATACCTTTGGGCAGGAACGCAGAAAAATCGGCATCGATTCGCCCCGCCGCAGCAAGGTAAACCCCGAGCGCCGCAACGAGCAGAGCCCAACCGGCGATGCTCGCCGCGCGAAGGCTCATCGCGGCGCAGCGGGTGGTTGCGCGTTGATTGACGTGATGGTCATGACCGACCGATCGCCGCCCGTCTCCTCGATTTCGATGGTGGTCACACGCGTTTGCGCCCCATTGAGCTCGATGCGCTTGATGAGCGCCGCGAACCCACGATCGCGCGGAGTCAGCTCGAGCTTCCAGCGCGCTGCGTCGCCGCTGACGCGCGATTGAAAATGCCGGTCAAGCGTTTCTGCGTCGCCAGCCAAAGTAGCGCGGATGCTCGAAACCCACGCACCGGCCGCAGGCTGAGCCGCTAGATCAATCGAGCGCTTCCCGCGCCGGGTTTCGATCGTTAAATCATTGCCGACAATCTGCATGCGCTCGTAGAACGGCGATTCCACACGCATCTCGAGTCGATCGGGCCGGACGTATTGCAAGAGCCCCCGCCGCTCGATTGGCGCAGTCAGCGAAGCGACATACTTCGTCTCCACGAATGTCACCTTGCTCGTCTCGACGCTTCGCAGCAGCTCGGTCAGCTCCCGCAGATCGAAGGCGAACGCGAGCTGTGGCGCCATCAGCAGAACAAAAGCGAGACGCGTTAGAGTCTTGCAAGGGCCGCATGCCGCGGCGCGCGCGCACGTCTTAGCGCGATCGCGCGTCACGCCAGAAATCGAAGAAATTGAACCAGTTGTACGGCGCATCGCGGCATTGGCGCTCGAGCCATTGCGCATAATATCGAGCATGCGCCGTCAAGAGCGCTGCGTCGTCGTGCGGCGCCGACCCGACTTGCTCCGCGAAAGGCTCGAACCGAATCCGGTAGCGCCTGCTACCAGAGGCGACGGCAGAGAAAAGGACAATGGGCACATTCAAGAGTGCAGCCATCTGGTAGGGCCCGCCGGGAAAGAGCGCCGCATCTCCCAGAAACTGGCACGGCAGCATTTTGTCGCCCGCCACCGCGCGGTCAGCGAGGAGCCCCACGATCTCGCCGCGCGCGAGCGCTTCGGAAACTTTGAGCATCGTTTCCGGCTCTCCTAGCGGAATGATCTGTTGCGGCAAGTCACTGTTCAGCGCGCCTAGGACGCTGTTGATTTTCACGGCGTTGCGCTCATGCATCAACACGCGGATCACGACCGGGCTTTCCACTCGGCCGAGGACGCGCAGCACGTCGAAACTCCCGAAGTGCGCTCCCAGCAATAGGCAGCCTCGCCGTCGCTCCAGCGTTTCACGGAGGAGCTCAATCCCATCGATATCGACTTCGAATTGGTCCCCACGACCGGATAAGAAGTAGACGCGATCGAGAATCGTTGCGGCGAAACAGTGATAGTGCGCGAATCGCTCGCGCATGCTCGGCGCGCGGTCAAGCGCCCGCCGCAGATAATCGTACGACGCGCGGCGCGACTCCTTCGAAAACGCCAAAAAGTAGCCGCAGATCGGGTAGAGAAGCCCGCGCCCCACTGGTCGGCCCAGCGTCAGCGTCAGCTTGACGATCAGCCGCATCAGCGTGCGACTCCCCCTCTCCCGCTGCGCGAGCCACAGCGGATGCGTCGTCACGCTGGCACCGTGCTCATCGTGCAGACGAAGTGGCCGACCACGGCGCTCCGCCCTGCCGCATCGATTGCGAATCGGGCGATCGGCGCATCGCCTAAGTCGATCTTGATCTCCAGCGGCTCGCCGGGTGCTACTCGCGCCAAGAATTTGACTTGTGGGCATGCCTTGACGCCGTAACCGTTCTGCGCAAGCAGCGTCTCGACCAATTCCAGCAGCACGACTCCGGGAACGATCGGATGTCCGGGGAAATGTCCCGGCAGCGTCGGATGCTTCGGCGAGATACTCGTGCGCTGCAGCAGCGGAGCGCCGGACGCTACACTTTCGCTCCGGGAGAGCGACGCCAGTTGCTCGGGGACGGCGGCGGTGCTCGATGGCGCAGGATTGCGCCGCGAATTCAAGATCGCGAGCAAATCAGCGTGCGGCAGCTTGCCGTTGCGATCGCGCGGAAGCGACGCAACCATCACCAGTGGGCGCGGCAGGAACGCCGGGTCAACCAATCGCGCAAAGCTTGCGCGCACCGATGAAGCGGAAAGCCCCGGTGCCACGACAGCGCCCGCTAGCCGGGACGCGTCCGGTGCGGGTATAAACACGACGCCGTCGGCCACGCCTGGAATGCGCAGCAGGTCCCGCGTGAGACCGGACAAAGAGGCGCGCTTGCCCGCGATCTTGACCATGTCGTCATCGCGGCCCAGGAGCTCGAAGCGTCCAACGCGATTCTTTTCGATCGGCGCTTCCGGACGCAACCGGTCGGTGAGGGTCAGCGGCTGCGATAAATGTCCGCCGGAGACGCGAGTCCCTCCTTCGGCGATGGACACGAACGAGATTCCTTCAGCCGGTGTGAAGTAATGCGATTGCGCAGGCCTGCGCGTCGCTAAAATGCCGCCTTCGGTGCAGCCGTAAATTTCTTCCACCGTGACCTGCCAATCGCGCTCGACCGCCTGCGCCAGTCCAGGGTCGAGCGGCATCGTTGCAGAGATGATGCGCGTGAGCCTGGGCGTCGACGTCAACTCGCGGTGAAACGCGCGTAGCTGTAGAGGTGTGGTCATCAACCAGACCTGATCAATGCCGAGCGACGCTGCGGTGCGCAAGGCGCGCGCAAGATCCGCGGGCAACGCTGGCCTCGCTTCCAGCACGGGACGGCCGGATTGCAACGGCAGCATGCACGTCGTTTCAAATCCGAACATATGTTGCGAGGCGGTCGTGCCGAGTATCGCTACTCCTGCGGGCGGAGCGCCGAACGAGCGCAAGAACGTTTCGGCTCCCCGCCACAACTCGCCCCACGGCTTGGCGTGGGGCTTGGGTGCGTGCGTCGAACCCGAGGTGAAGAGAATCGCCGCATCCTGCGTTGCCGGAACAAGCGGCGGCGACCAATCGGTTGCGTCACGGGTCGCGTCACCGCCAATGCCGTCGAGGTGTGGAGAAACCGCGCAGCGAACCATATTCGCCGACTGCGTTTCTTGAGTGGTGCTGTCGACCAGGCAATAGCTGTCGGGATACGCAACGCGCAGCTCCTCGAGCGTCAGCGCGAGTCGCGTCGAAGGCAGGATAAGCGTCTGGCCGGCGAGCAGCGAGGCAGCGCTTGCCAGCAAAAAGCCCGTCGGGCTTTCGCACAAATTGAACGCATATCGTGCGGAGGGAACGCACGCGGAGAGTTTGCTCGCCGCTGCACAAAACATTTGCGCCGACAAAGGGCGGCCGTCGTGCCACGCAAGCGTCGCCGCCGGGGCGAACCCGCGCACCAGGGGCAACTTTGCCGTGGTCATTGAGGGCGCTCGGTGCTCATGCTTTGGTTCGCAGGGCGTCCCGCACCAGCGCCAATTGCCGCAGCGGCGAGACATACGGTCGATCCGGAAAACGATAGCGGCGATAACCGTATTCCAAAGCAAACAATAGGCCGATGCACAAGTAGCTTCCAACGGCGGTAAACCAGGCCCACGCGGCGTGCGCTTGAATTGCAACCAACCCCGCTGAAACCGCGGCCATCACCAAAAAAAATATCGTCCAGACCCACGTCAGTTGTCGGGTGTACTTCACAACCTCGTCAGGCATCGGTTGGTGCCCGAGCCGCGCAAACCGCGTGATCAAGGCCTCGCGCCCCGCCGCCAACGTGCGCGCAAAAAACCACGCCAACAGGAGATTGATCAGAATGGGCAGCAGAAAGAACGGCGCCGACGCCTGCGGAACAAACGCCGCCAGCACGCAGAGCACTGCGAGCGCCAGGATGCTCGCGATTCGTTTCTTTCCCGCTAGCGTACGAGCGCAGAGGTAAATGAGCGCGCACCCCAACAGCAGCAACGCCACAGAGCGCTGCTGACCAACGTACGCGAGATACGTGAGAAAGGGATAAGCGATCATCGCCGCCACCGCCGCAGCGCCGCCAAGCCACCTTGCCGACGAACGCGTGACCGGTACGGGCAATTGACCGTCGTTGGCGCCAGCGCTACTGGCTGCGGTGTTCCGCAACATAGCTCGCGAGCGACCGCAACGACGCAAATACGTTCTTGCTTTCCACGTCGTCGGAGCGCAGCTCAACGCCATAGCGGGTCGAGACAGCAACTGCGATTTCCAGCATATCGATTGAATCGAGGCCGTATTCGTCGCCGTACAACGCCGCCACCGGATCGATGTCCTGCGGCTTGACTTCGAGCGACAGCGCCTGGACGATCAACTCGGCAATTTCACGCTCCAATTCGTTCATGGCGAGCAACCTGACGCTACCGGCGCACTAATATTGCTCGCGGATCGCGATTTGCAGACGAGGCGGGCGGGGATTGCGCACTCGATGTCCTCCCAGGGCGTTCGGACGTCCCCCATGGAACGGCTTGTTTTATGGGAACGTGCACATGCCCCGCGCCTGGTCTTGCGGCTTTCGCAAGCGACGAGGACTTCGGGACTATTGGCTTGTAAAGCGCACCAATTGTAGCATGTCAACACGGATGATTCGGCGCGGCCGAACCACTGGCAGCCGCGTTCTCCGGACGCCCGGAACGACCGTAAATCTCCGCGAAAGGCGACGCGCGGAACACGTGCCGGCGAACGCGGCCAAGAGCGAAAATGGACTACTTCGCGATGTGCCAGACGTTGTTGACGTTATCGCCGCTCTTGTCACCAGGCTTCGTGTCTTTGATCCACGTATACACCGGCTTACCTTTGTACGCCCATTGCTTGGTCCCATCATCGCGCGTGATGACGGTCCACTCGCCAGTGGCTTTCGCGTCCCCCCCTGCCATGAGAGGAGGCCAGTTGGTGGCGCAGGGTCCATTGCACGTACTTTTTTCGGCGGTATCCCGGTCAAACGTGTAGAGCGTCATCCCTGCGGAGTTGGTGAGCGAGCCGTCAGCGGCGGTTTTCGCGGGCGCTTGTTGTGCGCCCACTGTAAACGACACCGTCGCGGCCGTGACAAGCGACATGATGGAACAGAAAGAACGGTGTTTGCCGTCCATGGACTCTCTCCTTTTGCAAGTGTTGGCTCGAATGAAACTTGGCTATGGAAGGCGGCCTCTAATGCGACCGCTTCGGAGCCCGGCGACAAAAGACTACAACAAAATCAGCGTGGCGAGGCCCAGGAAAATAAAAAAGCCTCCGGAATCCGTGACGGCAGTGATGAGCACCGACGAGCCCAACGCCGGATCGCGTCCCAGCCTGAGCATGGTCATTGGAATGAGGACTCCCATCGACGCGGCGAGCACGAGATTCAACGTCATCGCGAGCACCATGACCAAGCCGAGCGCCAGGTCTTTGTAAAGCAATGTTGCAACGATCCCCATGACGCCACCCCAAATAAGGCCGTTGAGGAGGGCAACCGATATCTCTTTGCGGATGAGCGTTTGCGCATGCTCGCGCGCGAGCTGGCCGAGGGCGACCGCGCGCACGATCATCGTCGTGGTTTGATTTCCTGAATTGCCGCCGATGCCCGCGACAATCGGCATGAGCGCAGCCAGCGCAACGAGCTTTTCAATCGAGTCTTCGAATATGCCGATGACGCGCGACGCGACGAATGCCGTGACCAGATTGACCGCCAACCACGCCCAGCGATTGTGGAACGACTTCCACACTGACGCGAAGACGTCCTCCTCCTCGCGCAGGCCGGCTTGCGCGAGCACTTCGTCTTCGCCGCGCGCCCGAACGAAATCGAGAATTTCGTCGACTGTTACGCGCCCCACCAGCCGATCGTTGGTATCGACAACCGGCGCGGAAACCAGATCGTAGCGCTCGAACGCGGACGCTGCGTCGTTCGCCTTCTCGTGTTGCTGGAGCTTGACAACCGGTGCACGCATCACCGCTCCCACGAGCACATCGGGCTCGTTGACGATGAGGGTATTGACGGGCAGCACACCCAACAACCGCTCCTCGCGGTCGACCACAAAAATCTGGTCGGTCTGCGACGGCAACTCATCGAAACGGCGCAAATAGCGCAGGACGACTTCTAACGTGATGTCCGAGCGCACCTGCACATCTTCGAAATCCATGAGCGCGCCGACCATATCGTCCTCGAACGACATCGCGGCCCGCAGTTGCTCGCGCTCTTCGACAGGCAAGCTCTGGAATACGTCATCCATAACCTCCTGCGGGAGATCGGGCGCAAGCTCGGCGATCTCGTCGGCCTCGAGCGTCTCCGCCGCGGCGACCAGCTCCTCAGTGTCCATCGAGGAGATCAGCGACTCGCGAACCGCGTCCGAGACCTCAAGCAAAATCTCGCCATCACGCGCGGCGCGTACGAGATCCCAGATGTAGAGACGCTCGTCGAGGGGCAGCGCCTCGAGAATGAACGCGATGTCGGCCGGATGCAGCCGGTCGAGGCGCCGCTGCAAATGCGCCTGGTTCTCTTTGGTGACGAGGCTCTCGGCGAGCTCCCCCGACGCGGTGTCTCCGTCTAACTGGGCGTGCTCGAGCTGTTCATGCACCAACCCCTCGACCAGCCGATTCTTCCGCAACAGCCCGGTGATCTCGACGAGCGCATCCTGCACGCGTTTCTGCGCTTCAGGACGATCTGCCGCGGTTTCGGCAACTTTCGCGTCGGCGATCTCGGACATGGCTGCACGTCGGCAATTGCAATGCGACGAGCTTACGCAAATCGGCGCGCATTGTAACCACGGAATTGCGACGGTGGAGCGAGCATCCGCGCCGCTTCAAACCGACCACGCGCATGTAGAAACTATTGCAGGGGCCCGATTCCTGGCGGCTATTGGACTCCCGCCGCTTGCGCAACGCGAGGAGATGATCCGGTTTTTTACGCCGACCGGAGCGCGCTCGTCACTAGTGTTAACAGGGCTTAGTTCGAAACCAGCGCATCGCCCTTGGTGAAGGTCCAAGTCCGCGTGATGTGCAGAACATCCGTATCGCGTCTTATGTCCGGCGGAAACGCTGCGAAGGGCCCGGACATCTCGACGATTTTCGTAGCGGCGGCGTCGAGTAGCCGGCTGCCCGACGTGCGATTGACCTCGACGTTTTCGACACTGCCATCGCTGCGGATCGAGACGGTCAGCAGCAAGCTTCCATACACGCGCTGCTGGCGTGCCGCCTCGGGATAATTGAGATTGCCGATGCGCTCGATTTTGAGCCGCCAATCCTCCACATAGCGGGCGAAGCGGTATTCCTCCGCGCGCGCGCCGACGAAACGGCGCTTCGGCCGTTGCTGATACACCTCTAAGTCCTTCGCGATCTGCGCTTCAAGCCGCATCGCTTCGAGCGTACGTTGCATGAGCTCGCTGGCGGTCGGCAACTCCGCCGGCTCGGTGGCCTCGGTCGGCTTGGGGTGGACCGGCACGACGGGTACGGATTGCAACTGCGTCATCAGCTCCTGTGCGTTCTGCTCCACCTTCTCGAGGCGTTGCGTCGCGATCGTGACCTGTTGCTCGGGGTTACTCTTCGGCAAGACAGGCAATGGCGTCTTCGCCCGACGAGGGGCGTCGGTGTTACCGCCGCCGTCTAGGTTCGCCTGTGCCAAGACATCCGCCTTCACGGGTTTCGCTTGCGTCTTGGCGTTGACAAGCGCCACCTGCAACGGCGGTCCGTTATCACTCGACTGGCGGAGGTCGAACGGACGGAAATGGATCGTCAACGCGGCGGCGTGGACAAGCAACGAAACGCCGATCGCAATCCCGACCAACCGGTCGTGCCGCGGGGAAGCAAGCGCCTCGCGCGGGATGCGGGCGGGGGGTAGCGCGCCGGCAGGCGACAACCGCGCGGTGTGCGTGGGGACTGCTGGCGTGGGCGGGTTGAGCGGGCGGATGGGCGGGTTGAGCGGGCGGACCAACGCCGCGACGATCTTGGGCTTTAGCGCGCGCACCGACGAAGTATTGTCCCGCGGCGTAGAAACCGCCGCCCTCCGGTCGGAAACTGCCGTCCTCCGGTCGGCTGCCGCGACGGCGACCACCCGCGGCCTCTCCAGTGTCGCGGGAGGCGCTAGAGCATCCTTCGGGGGTATGGCACGTGGCGGCAAATGCGACGCCTTGCGGAAAACAGGTCCTCCCCCATTGTAGCGCTTTTCATGCCGATGTCATGGCTTTTGCGCGTCGGCGAGTTCCCCGCGGAAGAGGTGTTGCGAAAGCAGCAAAGAATCCGGCCAGCAACGACGTGCACGAGACGGGGTAAGCTCCCTCGCTTGCTGCCTGGGAGAAGCCCGGGCTATGGAATGCGCTGCGGAGCGCCCGGGTGTTGCGTTACCAGTTTAGTCTCGGTGCCATTACGCGCTTAACGCGCACGTCGGCGTAGCGATCATCCGAAAGCGGCTCCACTGCGTTACCTAAATCCTCGGATTCTCCGTGGCAGAGCGCATTGTCCGCGCATTAGTGGGTCTTTCAGTACTTTAGAAATTGATTTCCCACGCCGTCGCGGTCGCGGCGGTGAAGGGCGTCATGCCGCTAAAGTCCCACGTCCCTGTTGTGGACACGGTACAGGAATAGCTGTCGAGGTTGGTGCGAACCAGTCGCCGCGAACCGTCCGCCCGATCGTCGCCTGCCCGCAACGCGCCGTCCTGCGCTAACGTGCGCCCTCCCCCACCATGGCTATAGACCTCTTGCATAAACGGCACGTGCGTATTCCATTGGCGATAGATTCCCCGCCGCAACGTCACCGGACAGTCGCGTTGATAAGTATCCGTTACCTCATCCAGCACGAATTCCTGAAGCGCAAATTCGTAGTTGAGGAGTGCAGCGTACGACGATTGCGACGTTAGCCACCAGCGGGGACGCGTCCGGTCGGTTAGGAACGCGAGTTGGGCGTGCTGCCCGCCTTCTAGCCGCGAAATCGTCGCTACCGCCGGTCCCTGATAATCGACAAAGCTGAACCGCATTGCGGCAATGGGAACAGTTCCGTGCCAAGAGCCATAGGGTAGCGGGTGATACCGGCCGTCGCCAGGAGCGTCATAGATATAGTCGGTGATATTGGCAACTGAGAAATAGTTGGGCTCCGCGATGTCCTGCGTCGTGACGGCCACAGAATCCGCCTCCTCTCCCAGCTGCCCGCGGAAAACAACCTGCAACGACACGTCCGTCGCTTCGATCGGAATTGGATCTCGGGCGAAATCGAAGGTATACGGTTGCGCCTGCGAGCGAGCGACACTTTGCGTCACGTCCCAAGGTTGCGACTTTGCAATGTACTCATCGGAGCGGCACGCGTTGCCAAAAAATTGCGGTCCGCCGAAATCACCGGAGAGTGTCGGCGTGTAGCAAACGTTGCGCCGATACTTCACGACGGCCAGCAACGTTCCCGGGCCCATGACCTCATCGCCGGGTGTCGTGTTCTTGAGCTCCAGCTTGATCTTGCGAAACCCGCACGGATTGCCGCATCCGGCAGGACTGGTATCGACCAGCGCGTAGACCTTGTCCTCCGGCAACGAAATTTCGAGTTGCCCGCGGAAGAAATAATTCAAGAGTCCCGCGGAGTACGCGACTGCACGGGGCATCAGGAACTGATGCGCTGCTTTGAAATTGAACTCGTTCAGCGCGTACATCGGCGCCTGCTGCGGCGCGTATCGCTGGAGATCGGCATCGAAGATCGATTCGGTCAGCGCCCTCGGGTTGGTTTCTTCCGTTCCAAGATAGTCATCGCGCACCGGGTTGGCAAAAAAATGCACTAGACCATTCAGACGAGTTCCTGGAATCAACGCCTTGATGTCGACAATTTCCCGGGTCACCCGTTGAGCGGGATAAATGAAGGGAGACGGAAACTGTCCTTGCAAGGTACCGGCAGAAAAGAAACCCCGATTCGTATAGTCGGCGATGCCTTTGCCGCCGTGCGTCCAGAGCTTGCGCGGCGTATCGAAGGTCAGCGTGTCCGTGGGCGAATAAACGATTGGGTAAGGACGCGCGGCGAGGACTGCATTCAAAGACACGATCGTTTCCGTATCGGTCAGCTTTTCGTAAAGACTAGGCCGGTGCAAACCAAAACAGGGGACTAGGAATGCGCAGTGATGATCGTTGCGAACATGCTGCGGCTGAGACATGTCCTGTACGTGATGAAGCACTTGGCCCAGTGTTTGGAAAAGCAAACCGAAATTCTGCGCCCGGATCAAGCTCAGGCGATTGGTTAGCGCCTTCCATAGGTATTCGCGCGCATCGCGGTAGCTGTGGTTCTGATCGGAGAATGTACCTCCATCTTCGAGCGCCCAGCTTGGTGACGGATTGAAGGTCCGACCACCTATCGTTAGGCCGCGGCCGTCGAGAGGATTGAAAAAATGGTTTAGCGGGCGGGGGATCGGGAAATCGAAACTGTCTTCGAAGCGAGCGCCGTCTTGCAATAGATTCATAATCGAACGCAAGGCACCGTCTACATTGGGAAAGCGTTGTTTCGGATCGTTCGCCGATTTGGTCAAGCCCAACCGTTCCAGTCCGCGTGGATCGGTGACAAGCCAGCTATCGAATGCAATCGTCGAAAGATTGGCGTGGGTCCTGACTTCGTACGCGATCGTCGCGCCCGTGCTAAATGCGAACCCAGCACCAACAAAAACCGCTGTAACCAGAATGGTCTTCATAGCCGCTCCTAACCTTGCGGTAACGACCTACAGTGTTGATCCTTGAGCAAGCTATTGATGTATTCCAGCGGATCGGGACCGTCAACGATGCCATTGCGCGCAAAGATATTCGCCTGTTCCGCGAGTGCTCTGAGCAATTTCTGAAGTCCGCGCATGCGGCAGGTGTCCACATTGATCATGGACCCCAACTCCAGCGGGAATGCCCTTAGTTCGTAGGCGTACTCCGCAAGCGTCCCTTTGAATTTCTTGAGCGCAACGGTTTTCCCAGCCCAGTCCGAGCGTGTATGCGTTGGCGCCGCTGCCGTCACCACACGGTTTTGC
>Ga0136617_10000130_pt1 | contig 53622 bp, 53 predicted proteins | sample AntDrymUQ3222106_2_FD_129672 | JGI IMG/M metagenome (GOLD analysis project Ga0136617, IMG submission 129672) | Polar desert sand microbial communities from Dry Valleys, Antarctica - metaG UQ322 (21.06) | ecosystem: Environmental > Terrestrial > Soil > Desert | place: Antarctica: Dry Valley...
GCGAACTCGCAGGCTGAAAATCGAGTCAGGTATCGGTCGCGTCGCGCAAACACATTTCAGCCAGAAAGCGCGTCTGTAAAACTTCGTTTTCAAGCAAATCAATAAGCGCGGGAATCGAATTTTGCGACATCGCGCGTCGCCTTTCGGCAAACTCTTCTTTAAGCATTTTCTTTAAACACAGATGAACACAGATAAACACAGATTTTTAAGACAATATAAGAATTTTAATAAAATCTTTTCTTATCTGAGTTCATCTGTGGTTTCAATTTCTCTTAAAACCGTTCGCGCCGGAGCGCCGTCGCCCGCTCCGCCCGCGATTTTTAGCGGCAGACAAATCAGTTCGTAATCGCCTTTTGAAACTTCGCGCAAATCCAAGCCTTCGATAATAACGACTTGATTTTCTAAAAGAATAAGGTGCGTTGCAAAATCTTCCGAGCCGAATTTTTCAACCGAAAGATAATCAATTCCGACAAGTCTTACGCCCGAATCAACCAAACTTTGTGCTGCTTCCGCTTCAATATAAGTAAAATCTTTCCGAAAGCCCTGCGACATATCATTCCAAAAAGCTGAATTTCGAGTTTTGAACAAAACTCGCTCAACGCCACCTAGGTTGGCGTTTTTAATATGCTCAGAAGAAATTGATGTTGCGCTTTCATCAATTTCGACGACACGCGCCGCGCCGATTAAAGTTTCCAAAGGTAGCGCATCAACTTTTCTCGCTCCTTCGATAAAATGAACGGGAGCGTCAACGTGCGTCGCCGTATGAACGCCGAAACAAAGCCGTGAAACATTTGCCGCATCGCCCCGTGAAATGGCATTTGCCGTTTCAATTTCAACCGCCGGGTCGCCTTCATAGACGGGCGTTTTTTCACTTATCAGAACCGATACGTCGTAAATTTTCATAAATTAAAGATAATCGAGCAATTAATTCTAGGCAAGATTTGCTGTAGCGAAAACGGTTTGTTAGAAATAAAGTTAGGATAAATTTTATATTTTTTGGAAATTATGAACATTCAAAGGAAAGAACACGGAAAAAAGGGAGCTTTTTTTATTGAAAAGGACGGCGAATGGGTTGCGGAAATGACTTACCAGCGCGAAGGCGAGAGAAAAATGGTCGTTGACCACACGGAAGTTGACGAATCCTTGCGCAATAAAGGCATCGGTGAAGAATTGGTTGAAGAAGCGGTGAAATATGCGCGAGAAAATAATTTACTGATAAAACCGGTTTGCCCTTTTGTTAAATCGGTGCTGGAAAAATCAGAAGATTACGAAGACGTTTTAACCAGATAAATGCCGACGCCGCGAATTTCAGCTTCGAGTTATTCAAACACCGCGCCGCTCATCTGGAGTTTTCTTTACGGCTCGCAGCGCGGAAAATTTGAATTAATTTTAGACAACGCGCCGGCGCGTTCCGCCGAGCTTCTAGCGCAAAAACGTGTTTGCGCGGCGCTCGTTCCGGTTATCGAATATCAACGAATTGACGATGTTTTACTCGTCGCCGATGTTTGCGTCGGCGCCAAAGAACGAGTTAAAAGCGTTTGTCTGGTTACAAAAGGCGAAGAATTAAAGAGTGTAAAAACGGTTGCACTCGATGTTTCTTCAAGAACTTCCGTCGCGCTCACGAAAATCATCTTTCGTGAATTTTTGGGTTTCGAGCCGGTTTACAAAATTTCAAAACCCGATTTGTCCGAGATGTTAAATGATTCTGATTGCGCTTTACTGATTGGCGACCCGGCTTTGACGATTGACGAAAACAAATATCGCAAATTCGATTTGGCTGAAATCTGGAGAAGTTTTACCGGTTTCGGTTTCGTTTTTGCGATGTGGATGGCGCAGGTGGAAAAGGCTGAAACAGTCAGAAAAATTGATTTTGCCGCGGCGCGTGACGAAGGTTTAAGGCATTTGGAAGAAATTATCGCTAATTATGAAACGGAAATTTCGCTCGGTCGCGAAGATTTTAGAAAATATCTGACGGGAAATATTTCATTTTCGATTGACGAAAATATGCAGAAAGGCTTGTCGCTATTTTTTGAATTGGCACGCAAAAATCATTTGATTGAAAAATACAAACCGCTTGCCTTCGTCAACGATTAATGAAACAAACCCGATTGAAACAATAAAAGCCAGCCCGCAACTACCACAAACAAAATTAAAGTTACATCGTCCATAGTTATGTGATTTTCCTGATTACGCATCTTGTTTCTCCTTTGATAGAAAATTCCTTTCTACCAATTAACGCGCAATATTTTTGTAAAACGTATCAATTTTTTGAAAAAAAGTTGTTGCCGTAATTTTTTTGAAGTGTTTGGAAACGAAGCTCGAGACTGAAATTTGGTGTAAAAGTATGAGGGCAATGCAACAGTAAACACTGCATTGCCCTTCAATCCTAAATAAGAACCGATTAATTTTGAACTAGATCCAAATTTCGCTTTTTAGAATTTTTCTTTGCCGCGCGGTAAGTTTGCACGCTTTCTTTGACGAGTTTTGAGATTGTCTTGCGATTGTCAAAAGCTAGTTTTGCCCACGCGCGTTTGTTCATCTGCGGAAAGTATATGCCGCGGAAAAACAGTCGCGCGACAAAATGACCGATTTTATACTGAAGCGGTTTGTCACTGATAAAATCAATCGCTTCGGCGTTACGTTCGGGGCTGTATGAAGAATTCCAAGCGTGAAAAGTTTCCGTTTTCGCTTCGTCAATCGTCATTTTCAGAGGATTATGCGCCATCACAAACGGCGCGAATTCGAGCCAGTGTTTTGGGCGATGAAGCCGTCCGGCTTTTTCCAATCTGTCGTAAAGCGGCGTCGCGGGAAACGGCGTTAGTTGTCCGAAAACCGGAAGACCGGGCTGCCAACTGTTTATTTCCTTCAGCGTTCGGTCGGCAACACCTGGCGTGTCGTTGTCCATTCCGAAAATAAACGACGTAATCGCGTAAATGTTGCGCCGCGCTAAACCTTCGAGAACGTCTTTATAATTTGCCGGTTTGGAAAAAGTTTTGTTGACATCCGCCATATTCGCCGGGTCAATTGATTCCATTCCGATAAAAATCCATTTGCCGCCTGATTCGGCGATTAAATCTACAAGTTCTTCGTCGCCGAGAAGATTTGCGCTAATTTGCGCGACCCAAGGAAGTTGCGCATCTGCCGCGATGATATCTCGAAGAAGAGATTTGACGCGCTTTTTGTTGATGGCGAGATTGTCGTCAATAAAGAAAACGGCGATTTGTCCCTTTTCGCGTTTTGCCCGTTCTTTTAATCTCAATAATTCTTCGATAACGCTTTCATTTGTGCGAAAGCGAATTGAATCGCCGAAAAATCCGGTAACCGTGCAGAACTCGCAACCGTATGGACAACCGCGCCCAGTTTCAATCGGCACGACGTGAAAACTTCCCCAGCCCGCGCCCATTTTTGACAAATACGGTCGGAAAAATTTCGGCACTAAACTGAATTGTTCCAAATCCAAAGTTTCCCAGGGAATATGCGGATACGGCTGCAAATTCGGTTTTTTGTCGTTGCCTTTCGGGTCAACTTCGGGTTGATAAATTTCTTTGAGTTCGCCGTTTGCCGCGTCTTCGACGATTAAGCCCCAAGTTTCATCGGCTTCCCCGAGCGCAATCGCATCAGCGTGACGTTTTCCGCCGTCTTTGCCAAGTGCTTCGTCGGGACATTCGGTAACGTGCGGTCCGCCCATCACGACTTTTATTCCCGCGTCGCGCAAAGCGTCGGCGACTTTGTAAGCCCGCGCAACCATTCTGGTCATTGCGCCAATACCGACAAGTCCAATATTTTCTTTTTTACAAAAATTAACAAGTTCTTCGCGCGTCATCGCTTTGGCGTTGCCGTCTATTAAAATTACTTCGTGTTCTTTCGGTGTTAAGGCTTGCAGGAGAAACATCCAAAGATGCGGCATAAAATTGCGAGTGATGCCGTTGTCGGGATTATAAAGCAGTATTTTCATCGTTATTCTTTCGGTGCTTTTACAGCGTTTTTATTGATTGCTCTGATACGCGGCAATCAAGGGTTTGGGCTAAAGGTTATAGACAAATTTTGTTTCTGCCTTTTTACCACATACATTTCGTTTTTCCCAACGCGAGGTTGGAAAATACATTATTTATGCGATAAAAATTTAAGGGAGAAGCGAAACAAGCAACAGAAAAGAGCGGTAAACTCAAGACTTGATGCTAAAAGTCAGTTTCTTGCAACGGATTATAACACATAACATCGGCTATCATACAAAAGATTCAGGCGCGTCAATTTATTTCTTTCAATATCCGCATTATAAGCGACAGTTCCGACTGTATTCAGGCACGTCTTTTGCTAAAATGAATTGTGAAGATTTTATGAATCGTTAAAAATGCGCAAAATTCACCGTTCACAGTTTATAGTTTAGCGTTAATTTCGCGTTTTGCGAACCGATTTTGCAATGAAAGAAAATATCCAACCAATTTTAGATAAAGTTTTAGCGGGTGAAAGAATGTCTGCCGAAGATTGCACCACGCTTTTAGAATCAAACGATTTTGTCCGAATCGGACTAGCCGCACACGAAATTCGGATGCGGAAAAATCCAACCGACGTTGTTACATATATCATTGACCGCAACATCAATTACACAAACGTCTGCAACGTCGTCTGTACGTTTTGCGCGTTTTACCGCCGTCCGGGAAAGCCCGATACATACGTTCACTCGATTGAGGAAATTTGCAAACGAATTGACGAAACAATTGATTTAGGCGGAACGGGTGTTTTAATGCAGGGCGGACTTCACCCGGATTTTAATATCGAATGGTATGAAAATCTTTTAAGCACTTTGCACGCAAAATATCCGCGCTTTCAACTGCATTGTTTTTCGCCGCCGGAAATTCACAACATTTCTCTTATTTCCAAACTCGATTACGAAACGATTTTGCGCCGTTTGAAAGATGCCGGCTTGTATTCGATGCCCGGCGGCGGCGGTGAAATTTTAGACGATGAAGTTAGAAAAAGAGTTTCAACGAAATGTACGACCGCCGAATGGCTTGACGTAATGCGCGCCGTTCACAAAGTCGGACTTCGTTCGACCGCGACAATGATGTTCGGCATCGGCGATAAAATTGAACATCGCGTTCGCCATTTGCAACGCGTTCGAGATTTGCAGGACGAAACCGGCGGTTTCACGGCGTTTATTTCGTGGACTTTCCAGCGCGAAAATACCGCTTTGGGACGTAAAATAAAGGAAGAACCGACCGGAATTGATTATCTGAAAATGGTTGCTGTTTCGCGCCTTTTTCTCGATAACGTCCAGCACATTCAATCATCTTGGCTGACGCAAGGCTTGCGTCTCGGACAAACCGCTTTGCGTTTCGGCGCGGACGATATGGGTTCGATTATGATTGAAGAAAACGTCGTCTCGGCGGCGGGCGCAGATACGCAGGCAAACGAAAAAGAATTGCGCTATCAAATCTCCGAAGCCGGTTTCGTTCCGCAGCAGCGCGATATTTTGTATGAACATGTAAATCGTGAAAATATTGACGAGTTGGACGCGAGAAAATCAATGCCGCTCAAAAAATTGAGCGTTGCTTTTGCGGATTAGAAGTCTGGCAATTTGAATTCGATATCATCAACTAAATAAACAGGTTCATTTTCAATTGACAACAATTGTGTCCAAGGACTTAATTTAAGTTCATACAGTTCGGGCTGATAATAATAAAGAACAAGACAAAAAAGTCCTGCTACTGCGTTAAGAGTATTTTCTAAATTAGCATCTTGAAAATTAGCGCTTCTTTCGTGTTTCACATTATTGTAACTTTTCCACCAATCTGGATTCTCCGTATTTTTCCACTTTTCCCACGGACTCAATTCCATTCCATACCTTGGAACTAGAACTTTCATCGAATAAAAATTTGGATATTTCTCAGTGATAATACTTCGATAGTCGTTAATGTTGTTATTTCGCTTTGTAGCATCAATTTTCTGACACAACAATTTGCATAAAACATCAACTTCCGAACTTGCGCTAAGAAGAATACGAGCAAATTCGATTGAATAAGTTTTATAATTATTTGGCGTTAGCTCAACATATCGAGTGGTTTCATTCAAAGATGTTTCAATTGCTAAAAAATACTGCCAGTAATGAAATGACATAGGTTAAAAAATTATATTCGTATCAATGATATTAAATTAATTTTGATGCAATAATAATTCTACAACTCTTACACAACTATTACGATTGTCTTGTTTCTAAACTGCTAATCTTAAACTTGCCATATTTTAGCAATCGTACAAAATTATAAATGCAAAACGTCATCGAATTTGAGCAAACGCGCCGAAATATAAATTGGAAAAATTTGTCAATCGTCATCGCCTTTCATCTTTTAACCGTTCCGGCTTTGTTCGTGTTTAGCTGGCAAAACTTGGCGGCAATGCTCGTCGGAAATTGGATTGTAGGCAGTCTCGGCGTTGGTCTCGGTTATCATCGCCTGCTGACGCATCGCAGTTTCAAAGCTCCGAAATGGCTTGAATACACGCTGACGACGTTCGGCGCGATGGCGATTCAGGACGACGCGCCGAAATGGGTGGCGACGCACCGCATTCATCACCAATTTGTCGAAACCGACAAAGACCCGCATTCGACTCGTCCCGGTTTTTGGTGGGCGCATATGGAGTGGATTTTACGGGGAACGGCGCAAGACCACGACGCGGCGACTTTGCAAAAGTATGTGCCGGATTTGCTGAAAGATAAATTTCACGTTTTATTGGCAAAATATTATTACATTCCGCTTCTCGCGTCCAGCGTTATTTTATTTTTAATCGGCGGCTGGTCAATGGTTTTGTGGGGCGTTTTCGCGCGTGTTGTGTTCGGCTGGCATTCAACTTGGCTGGTTAATTCGGCGACGCATTTTTTTGGCAAGCGGCGTTTTGCGACGAAAGATGATTCGACTAATAACGCTTGGGTGGCGATTCTGACATTCGGCGAAGGTTGGCACAACAATCATCACGCGCAGCCGGTATCGGCACGTCACGGTTTGAAATGGTATGAGTTTGATATGAACTGGCTGACGATTCGGCTTTTTGAAAAACTTGGCTGGGCAAAAGACATTCGTGCTTTTGAAATAAAAAAAGCGCCGGCAGAATTAGAAACTGTTTGAAAAGTAAGAAATAGAACGCGGACATGATTAAAAGTATCCGCGTAACTCGCTTAATCCGTATTTGTCCGCGTTCTATTTCTTTGCCTTTTCAAACAACTCCTTAAAATATTATTTAACCGTTGAATTTTGTTTTTCCGTTCCGCGAATTTCCTCTCGCGCTTGTTGGAATTCCCGCCATTGTTCGGGCGCGAGAACTTTCTGCAACTGTTCATCGTTTTGAGCGCGAATTTCCTGCAAGCGCGGCTCGTCTTCTTGTCTCATCCGTTGAATCTTCTCGCGCGTGTCACCGACGATTTTTTGCACTTCGATTTTTTGCGTTTCATTTAATCCCAAACGCCCAAACGCCTCGTCGTAACGCTGTTGTTTGGTTGGCTGTTTTGACGCTCCGCTCAATAAATGATAAGCGTTCAAAGCCAATGCGCCAGCAACGAAGCCGAGCAGGAAAATGCTTAACGTCGCCAGCCGGATTTGCCATTTGTTTTTACTTTCTACATTCATTTTTACTTTTTATTTACTTCTTAAAATCGTTTCTCGGATTGTAAATCACTTGAAAAACCTGTTCATTCGTTAAATCGCGCGGCGATTTTTGATTGAGAATAACCGAGTCGGTCGTGTAAAGATTAAAATTAGTGCCGGCTTGCACCTCGTCTTCGCTTGCTAAAGGAATCATAAAACTCGTGGCGACTAGACACGCAACAATTATCACCATTAAACCAACCATCGCGGCGGAAGCCTGCCACCAGCGGCGAAATGCTTCAATCGGTTTTTGCAGATTTTGTCTTTCGCGCAAAGCGTTTATAACTTTTGCCTGAAAAAACGGCGAAGGCGTTGGCGCAGGAATTTCAGATTTAGCTTTCAATAAAACTGAAGTAACCTGCGCGGCTTTAAATGCTTGTTTGCAATTCGGGCAATCTGCGACGTGAGTGCGAATGATTGCTAAATCTTGTTCACTCAAATCGGCAAACGCCGCGCCGTCAATGATTTCCGTAATGTGTTTGCTTTTCATTTCGTTATCCTTTCGGTTTTTTCGACCTTTAAAAGTTTGCCGTCTTTTGCTTTTAATAATTTTTCTAAACTTTCGCGCATTCGTTTTCTGGCTCGAAAGGCTTTAACTTTTGTGTTCGATTCACTCCAATTCATAAATGCCGCAACTTCTTTTATTGACGCGCCTTCGGCATCAATCATCGTTAAAACAAGCGCATCTTCGGCGGGCAGATGCTTCGTCAAACGGCGGAACTGTCGGATTGGAAAAATTAGTCAGGCTCGAAGAAGGTTTGAGTCCCGCTTCGATTAACCGTCTTAATCGGCAGCGACAGGTAACAATTTCTGCGAGTTTGCCGCCGAATGCTTCCGAGTCGGACGCGCTCGCCGTTCTGCAAAAACACGCCGCGTCGTTAAATATGTCGCAGGAATATCGAACGGGCATTACCGGACAATCGCAGGAACTTGAGCGCGCTTATGATTCTTTTATGCTCGCGTTTCTGCTTTCGTTTGTCTTTATGTATCTGATTTTGGCGGCGCAGTTTGAATCGTTTATTCATCCGGTGACGATTCTTTTAACCTTGCCGCTTTCCGTTCCGTTTGCCCTGCTTTCAACTTTGATTGCCGGACAAACTTTAAATATATTTTCCGCGCTCGGAATTCTTCTTCTTTTCGGAATCGTCAAGAAAAACGCGATTTTGCAGATTGACCACACCAACGGTTTGCGGGCAAAAGGAATGGAACGCTACGACGCGATTATTCAAGCGAACCGCGACCGTTTGCGTCCGATTTTGATGACGACGATTGCGCTTGTCGCGGGAATGATTCCGCTCGTCGTCGGCAGCGGCGCGGGCGCGGCGACAAATCGTTCAATCGGTATTCTCGTTGTCGGCGGGCAATCAATGTGTCTGCTTTTAACTCTGCTCGCGGTTCCGGTTTTCTACTCGCTTTTTGAAGACATTCAGGAATCAACCATCTGGCGGCGCGTCGGCGGAAGGTTTGCCGGAATCGGACGGAGATTTAAACCGTTGCGGGAAAAATTGGCGAACGCTTTTACCCGTAAAAAGAAAAATGTCGAGGCTCGTTCGACGGAAAATTTAAGCGACAATTATGTCGAGCAGCCAGTTGGCAAATAAATTTATGCGTTTAATAAATTCCAAACTTCATTCGTTTTTCCTGCTGAAACAAATTGTTTTAACGGCTTTTGTAATTTTGTGCGCGACTTTCGCGGCAACGGCGCAAACGCCGCCAGCGACTCCACCGAATCCGACAAATCCGGCGCAGCAGCCGCGTCCCGAAAATGAAATTCGTCAAAACGCGCCGCCGCAAACTCGACCCGAACAGCAGCAGACGAATCCGCCGAACCAGCCGCCGATGCAGCAACAGCAAACGCAAACGCCGCCGACTACGCAGCCAACGCAACCGGGCGCGGCAAATCAAACTGTTCCGAACGCTCCCATTCAAACTCCGAATCAAAACGTTGGAACTTCCGGCGGCGTTGCGCCCGCCGATTTGCCGGACGACCCGCCGCCGATTGCTCCTAATTTTGAGGCGCCTGTCAGACCTTTGCCGAGCGCAGAGCGGGTAGGAGTGAATGTCGCCGAGCAGCTTCCGCTTTCTCTGCAAGACGCGATAACGCTTGCTCTGCAAAATAATAATGATATTGATTCGTCTAGAATTGACGTTCAAATAGCTGAATTTAATTTGCGCGGCGCGCAGGGCGTTTACGACCCGGTTATCGCCACCGAAAGTTATTATGAACGCCGCACGACGCCGACTGCTTCGACCATCGGCGGCGGCTCGAACGGTTCGGTAACGCAAAGCGATTTTAACAACGGACTTGGCGTAACCGGTTTTTCGCCGTATGCGGGCGGTTCATACAACGTAGATTTTTCCGCTTCGCGTCTTAATACGACCAACCAGAACGCGACGCTCAATCCGCAATTTCCGTCGGCTTTGACTTTGACTTACACGCAACCTTTGTGGCGCGGGCGAAGATTTGACAACAACCGGCGCGTTATTGAAATCGCCAAGAAAAATCTAAGTTTGACCGACGCGCAATTTCGCCAGCGAACAATTGAAGTCATCGCACAGGTTGAACAGGCATATTGGGATTTGGCTTTTTCGCTCAGAAATTTGCAGGTGCAGATTGACGCCGTAAAACAGGCGCGTCTGCAGCTTGAAAGCAATCAAAGAATGGTCAACAAAGGCGCGCTCGCGCCGATTGAAATCGTCGCCGCCAACACGCAAATCACAACCTTTGAGCAAAACGTTTACACGGCGCAGGAATCCGTAACCAGAGCGGAAAATAATTTGAAAACTTTAATGCTGCCCGACCGCACGGCGGAAATCTGGTCTCGCGCTTTGGTTCCCGTTTCGTCGGTCGAACTTGAAATTCCGCGCATTCCGCTCGAACAAGCCGTCGGCGCGGCTCTCGTTAATCGGCAGGAAATCGCGCAGCTTAAAACCAACGACGAAATAAACAAAATTAACGAGCGATACTACCGCGACCAGACAAAACCGCAGATTGATTTAATCGCAAGCTATACGGGCAGCGGACTTGCCGGTACGCCGACCGTCAGAACAAGCACGGGAACCAGTACTACAACGGCGCTCGTTACTCGCGTTAATGAACTTTCCGCAGTCAACAATTTGCCGCCGCTGGAAGTTTCTACTTCAACCAACACAAGCACGGTTCCGTCGAACCTGACAGGCGGTTATTTTCAGTCGTTGTCAAATTTGATAACGGCGGATTATCCGACATACCGGATCGGCGTGCGAATCGCTCTACCGATTGGCAATCGCACGGCGAAGGCTAATTTGGGCAGAACGCTCGTCGAAGGCAGTCGCATTAAAAATCAGCAGGCGCAGACCGAACAAATTATCGAAGCCGAAGTCCGCAACACGACGCAATCCTTGCGTTCAGCTGAAGCGCGACTTGCTTCCGCCGCCGCTTCGCGCGCTTCAGCCGAGCAGCTTTTTGAAAGCGAGCAGCGACAATTTCGCGCCGGAACAAGTACCGTATTTCTCGTTCTCCAGCGCCAGAACGAATTGGTCGCAGCGCGCGGGCGCGAACTGCAAGCGCAAACAGATTTAAACAAAGCAATCTCCGCATTCCAACGCTCGACCGGAACGACGCTCTCCGCCAACAGCGTCGAAATAACAAAAGAAGTTTCTCCGAGATTTCTTTTTCGCCGTCCGATTGAATTCGGTTCGAGTATTTTCCGAGCCAAAAGGGAAACTGAAGATACGAAAGAAGCATTGGATAAACGCGGACAATGACATCGTGAAAATTTTATAATTGCCTTAGTTGTCACAAAGCAGCGATGAGTGGTGTTCTTAATAGAAAGGGAATTTATGCGAATCAGTAGTTGAATTTAGGTATTGAAAAATAAGGTTTTTTCACTGCGGTCTTTACCATAACTCTGCGTTATTCGCGTTAAAAATAAAAGACTAACCGTAAACCTAAGTGATTTTAATTCTGAGCTACTGAATTGCTTATTTAAACTTTTTAATAAAGACAGTTAATAGTAAGGAAATTCTATGAAACTCTACTTTTCAATATTATTGGTTTTTGTTTTAGGGCTATCGGTATCCGGGCAAAACAAGAATGTTGCAAAATCTCTGTCCAAATTCAATTCTATCTCACTTCAGCCCTGTGAAGTGCCAGGCGCGGGCGAAGGCGTAAAAGAGAAAGTTCTTTGCGGAACATACGAAGTTTTTGAGAACCGCGCGCTCAAGAGGGGGCGGCGGATTGCGCTCAAAATCGTTGTTTTTCCGGCTACCGGGCAGGACAAAGCGGCTGACCCGCTTTTTTACATTCCGGGCGGTCCTGGCTCGTCGGCTACTGAAGACGCACCTTACATCGCGCAGGATTTTGCGAAGATTCGGGAGCGTCGTGACCTGGTATTTCTAGACCAGCGAGGCACAGGTGGCTCGAACCCTTTGAACTGCGATTTTTTTAATCCTTCGGATATCCAAAGCTATCTCGAACATTGGAATCCGCCTGAACAAGTCCGCAAGTGCCGCGAACAATTAGAATCCAAAGCAGATCTCCGGCTCTACGTTACCACAATTGCGATGGACGATTTGGACGACGTGCGGGCTGCGCTAGGCTATAAGAAAATTAATATCTTCGGCGGTTCATACGGCACGCGGGCGGCACAGGAATACTTAAAACGGTACGGCAAGAATGTCCGCGCCGCAATTTTACACGGTGTTTCCCCGACCGACCAGTTTATGCCGCGCGATTTCCCGCAGCACACCGAGCGTGCGCTCAACGGAGTTCTTGATGAATGCGCCGCCGATGATGCTTGCCGCGCCGCCTTTCCGAATCTGCGTGCCGAAGTGAAGATGGTGCTTGAAAAATTACTGCGCGGACCTGTCGTAGTCGAGGTAAAATCCCAGCCAGATAGCGACAAGACGACGCGCGTTAAACTTTCACGCGATCTGGCAGGCGAAGCTGTCCGCTATATGCTCTATCAATCGGGCAGCGCAAGTCGCATCCCTCTATTCCTGCATCTGGCGGCGCAAGGCAACTTCGTCCCGCTCGCTGAATCCGCAGTTTTTTTCCGCCAACGAATTGTCGCGACCGGAAGCAACGGAATGTATCTTTCGGTAACTTGTGCCGAAGATTTGCCCTGGATTAAAACCGGCGAAGGCGAGCGCAACGGGGAAAACACATTTTTGGGCGACTATCGCCTGCGGCAACAGCGCGAAGCCTGCGCTTTCTGGACTCGCGGAAAAATTTCAAAGAACTATGCTGCGCCGGTTCGCTCGGACGCGCCTGTGTTGATTACCACAGGAGAATGGGATCCGGTAACGCCGCCACTTTACGGCGACAGGACGGGAAAATATCTTCCCAACAGTCTGCATATCGTTGTTCCGAGCGGTGGACACGGTTTTGGCGGACTCGAAGGACTCGATTGCATCTCGAAACTCACCGTTGAATTTATCAACAAAGGCAGCGCGAAGGGACTTGATACTTCTTGCGTTAAAGGAATCCGCCGCAAAGGTTTTCTCTTGAAACTGGCGGAGCCGGAGAAAACATCTTGAAGGTGATGCGCCAGTCGGGAAAGGAGCTTTTTTGAACCCGAAAAGATTGGTTGAAGACAACAGAGCAGCTTTCTGAAAGCGAGCAGAGACAATTGCGTGCCGGAACGACCATCGTTTTTCTCGTTCTGCAACGCCAAAACAAATTTGTTCCCGCCCGCCAGCGCAAACTCTAAGCACAAACCGACATCAACAAAGCAATCTCCGCATTTCAACGCGCAACCGGAACGACGCTTTCCGCCAACAGCGTCGAAATTAGCACGGGAACTCAGATGAATTTTCTAGTTCGTCGCCCGATTGTATTCGGTTCGAGTATTTTTGCAATTAAAAAAGATAAAAGCGTTGATTAATCGGTAAACCGTATTATAAATCGATTAGCTTTTATATGACTTTTATCGGCTGAGTATTAATTTTCTTAATACTCAGCTTTTTATTAAACGTATCAAAAAGACTTATTACAAAACTCTTACAATCGCACCGGAATAATTCTGCTACGATTTACATCATAAACGCGCGAGAACAAAAATCGCATTATAAATTTATCAGCAAATATAAAGGGGAATCAAAAAGTTGCAAAACGTAGTCGAATTAACGCAATCAAAACGCACGCCAATTCAATGGGTCACGGGAATATTTGTCGTTGTTTTTCACATAATGGCAGTCTGGGCTTTGTTCACATTTAGCTGGCAAAATCTGCTTGCTGCCGTCATTACTTGGTGGATTGCCGGAAGCTGGGGAATCGGAATGGGTTATCATCGGCTTTTAACGCACGGAGGATACAAAACTCCGAAATTCGTTGAGTATTTTTTAACACTATGCGGTACGCTCGGACTGCAGTCGGGTTCTTTGCAATGGGTCACGACGCACCGCATTCACCACGCTTTTACCGAAACCGATAAAGACCCGCATTCACCGCGCGACGGCACGTTTTGGGCGCATATGGGCTGGATTTTGCAGGGAACGGCGCAGAATCAACCGGAAGAAGTTGTGCGGCGTTACGCTCCCGATTTGCTGAAAGATAAGTTTCACGTCTTCATATCAAAATATTATTACCTGACATTCGTTTTCGTCGGCATCGGTCTATATTTTATCGGCGGCTGGTCAATGGTTTTGTGGGGAATTTTCCTGCGTCAGGTTCTCGGCTGGCATTCGACCTGGCTGGTTAATTCGGCAACGCATCTGTGGGGAACGCGCCGTTTTGATACGCACGACGATTCGCGCAACAACGGCTTGATTGCCGCCGTAACTTTCGGCGAAGGCTGGCACAACAATCATCACGCTAATCCGCGCTCGGCAAAACACGGTCTCGCGTGGTATGAATTCGACCCGAATTGGGCGCAAATCAGGTTTCTGGAAAAAATCGGACTCGCTGAAAAGGTTTACGCTTACCGCCTTGAAGACAAAAGCGAAGAAGCTATACCTTTACGAAAAGCCGCTTAAATTAACGTAAAACGTAAAATGCAAAATGGAAAATGATTACTTGCGGGTTTTCATTTTCCATTTTGCATTTTACACTTTGCATTAACTATGCGTGTTGTCGGTCGCCGAAAAGCCGCGATATTTTTTCTCGTTCTAGGCATTTGCCTGGTTGCCATCGCAGTGGCGCTTAATATCGGTTGGATTTTGCTCAATCTTCAGCAAATCGCGCTTCTTGTTTTCGGCATTATTTTCTTTGCCGTAATCATTACCGGCTTGGTTCTCAACACAATTTTTTTAGTGCGCGAAATTCGCCGCAACGAACAGCAAGATGCTTTTCTAAACGCCGTCACGCACGAACTGAAAACACCGATTGCATCAATCAAACTTTATTTGGAAACTCTCAAGACGCGCGAAGTTGCGACGGAAAAACGGCACGAATTTTATGACACGATGCTTGCTGACACCAATCGTCTTTTGAACACGGTCGAGCAGGTTTTGCAGGCAGGACGAGCACGCGAGCGAGCGAGTTTGTTAAACATCGCCGAAATTGATTTAGAAAACATTTTGGGTGAATGCGTTCAAATAATTCAAACTCGCTATAATTTAAATGAAAGCGTAATTGAATTTATCGAAACAAAAAGCGGCGTAAAAGTTTTGGGTGACGCGGCTGAACTGCGCACGGTTTTTACCAATCTTTTAGACAACGCCGTCAAATATTCAAAAGACGAAATAAAAGTTTTAATAGAGTTAAAATTTCTGCCGAAAAACCTGGTTGAAATTCGCATAAAAGATAACGGAGTAGGAATCGAAACAAATGAACTAAAACGCATTTTCAAACGGTTTTACCGCATTTCCAATGTTTCAACGCAAAAAGCAAAAGGCACAGGTTTAGGACTTTACATTGTTCGCGCAATCGTTAAAAAGCACAAAGGAAAAATTTTGGTTGAAAGCGAAGGCGAAGGAAAGGGAAGCACATTTATTGTGCGACTTCCAATAGTGAAAAATGGAAAACGGAAAATGGAAAATTAAAAATCATCTTTCAGTATGAAAATTCTTATCGTTGAAGACGAAAAGCATATTGCCGACGGTTTGCGTTTCAATCTCGAAGCTGAAAACTTCGAGGCTGAAATCGCGAGCGACGGCAAACAGGCTTTGCAAATTTTACTGACTGAGAACCGACAGTTTGACGCTGTTGTTTTGGACGTGATGCTTCCCGAATTAAGTGGTTTTACAGTTGCTAAAGCCTTGCGCGCCGCCGAAAATTTCACGCCGATTTTAATGCTCACCGCGCGCAGCCGTCCCGAAGACGTTTTGCAGGGTTTCGCGGCGGGCGCGGATGATTATTTGCCGAAACCTTTTGAATTGTCTATATTTTTGGCGCGTCTAAACGGTCTTTTACGGCGGCGCGATTGGCTGCAAAAAGAAATAAAATCTTCGTCGGCTGGAAATGGTATTTTTACAATCAACGGCAAAAAGATAGATTTTAACAATCTCGAACTCGAAAGCGTTGGCGGCGAAACGATTCATTTGACTTTAATGGAAGCCAAACTGCTTCGCTATTTAATTGAAAACGAAGGAACTGCTGTATCGCGCAAAACAATTTTGGAAGAAGTCTGGGATTTGCACGAAGACACGGACACGCGGGCGATTGATAATTTTATCGTGCGCCTGCGCCGATATTTGGAAGACGACGCGGCGAAACCGCGAATTTTGCAAACCGTTCGCGGCGTCGGTTATAAGTTTGTGAAAGAAAATTTAGAAAGTGAAAAATGAATAACGAATAACGAAAAACTTTTCATTTTTCACTTTTCACTTTTAGTTTTTCACTAATTTATCTCTTCTAAAAATCTTCAAACTCTCGCGCCAGTTTTCGTTTATATCAAAACGATAAATTTCAATTTCATCTGATACGGTTTTTGCTAAAAAATCAAAATCGCGGTGAAAACTCAAAGTCGGAGCAACCAGATAAACCAGCGTCGGCTCGTCTGAAATTTCTAAATCACCAAATATTTTTGCTTCTTGCAGATTTCCGCTTTTTCTTTGCCGCTCGATTTTTTGCCAGTAACCCGCCGCTTGAAAAATCATTTCTCTATCGGGCGAAACTTTTATTTCAATCACGATTAAACGCCCGTCTTTCCGCAAAGCAAGAAGATCAATTTTGTCTCGCTCGGCGCGAAATTGATTGAAAAGCGGCGATAAAATTAAATTTGCGTCAAGTTGTTTGATGTTTCGTCTCAAAATCGCTTCGAGCCACGCTTCCGGGGCAAGCCGAAAAAACTCATGTCGTTTATTGGGCGAATCAAAACGCCTGTACGTTTGTAAATTCTCAATCAATTCTTGAAGCTCGCCGATGTTTGCCTCGTTCAAAACTTGCCCTTTTGATTCAGTGCCGAACCAAACTTTTTCCACATTTAAAACTTTTCGCACACGCGCAAATGGCAAGCCAAAAAATCTTAAAGTTTCGCCGTTTTTTGTGATAATGACATCCACTGTTTCAGGCGCGAGTTTTATGATTTCCCGCGCCGTTTGGCTTATTTGCGCGTTTTCCGCCGGTTGAAGTTTTTTCGGCTTTTCGCGCCAGAGATTTTTAAAAGCTATTGTTTCAAGGCTTCTTAGAGTTTGATTCGATGAATCTTTCTCACTTTTTGGCATCTTGGCTTTTGGGCGTGTAATTTCAAAAAATTTTATTTTCTGTTTCCAGTTCTCGCGTAAAAGAGCGTGAAGTTTCTGCGTTTCTTTCGTCCGTTTCTTTTCGGTTAAAATCCAAATTTCCGCAATTGGATTTTTCTTACGTCTTTCTAATTTTGCGAGCCATAAAATCGCGTTCGTCAAAACATTTTCCGGCGTTGCGGCATCGGAAACATCCGCTAGAGCGGCGGTTTGATTGCCGCGTGAATTTTCAAAAACAATTTGCGCGAAACGTCCAGTTTCCTCGTTTAAAGCGACGCGAACGAGTTTTGCGTTTTGAATTTCCGAAACTAATAACTCGGCGATTCGATTTGCTTTTTCGAGCCGCGCAAGTTCCACCAAATCGGACAATTCGCCTGCCAAAACGCGCGGAACGAGTTTGATTTTCTCGCGTTCCTTTTCAAAATTGCGTGTCAAATCCAGCAAAATTTTATTTTTTATTTTCTCAAAACCGGCGACGCGCCACGTCTGAAAACCTTTTTCGTCCAGAAAGGCAAAAAGAATTTTTCCGCGTTCCTCGGTGAATTCAACTTCATCTTTTCGGAAAGCAAAAGTTTTGCCCGACGCGCGAATTAAAAGCCATTCGTTACAGGTTTTGAGAGTTTCGACAATTTCTTCAAGCGCGGTTTCAAGATTCATTTTGTTTATTTTTCTCGGTAAAAAACATAATAAATAATAAAGCGTTTTTCGGCACTTCTAAGTGGTTATGTTAAAATTTCACTTTGCGCCAATGTTTTCAATTAATCAGTTTAAATTTCTTCTCATTTTTGCCGCAATGCTTTCACAAGCGTGCAGTTTCTGGCAAGCCAATACCGAATCGAACTCCGCGCCGTCGCTTTATTCAACGGAAGAAACAAAAAGCGAAATACCTTTTTCGACAAAGGAACCCGACGTTTATCAAGCTGAAATTGTTTTGATAAATTATAACAACGGCGAAAAACAGGAGCGCAAAATTTTCGTCGCGCGAAACGGCGAAAAACTTCGCCACGATTACGAATTGAAAATTTCTTTTTTGCAGCAAAGCGCGAGCGCAAAATTTTCGATTCATACTGGCAAAAAAATTTATATCGAAAGCCGGGCAGCTTCCGGTTCTCCCGCGACGGACGGCGAAAATTTGCAGGATTTTTTAGCCAGCGAATGGCTTAATAAAAAGACGGACGCTCGATTTGAAAGTTTTGGCGCGGAAAATGGTTTGACAAAATATCGCGTCGTTCTGGCAGAATCGCCAGCGAGCGAAATTTTGATTTACGTTGACGAAAATTACAAAATTCCGGTTAAGCAAGAATTATATTCGATTAACGGCGAGCAGAAAACTCTTGTTTTTGCGATGGAGGTACGAAACTTTAAATCGCAAGCCGACGAAAATCTTTTTCAATTGCCGAAGGATTACAAAAAAGTTTCATCCGCTGAATTTCAAAAATTAATTTGGCAGGAAAAATTTGATTCGAAAGATGAGTGAGAATAATAAGACGATAGAAATTAGCAAAGCGCAGTTTGAAAAAGCACAAAGCGTTTTCAAAACAGTTCCGTTTCTTCAATTAATTGGAATGGAATTGGTTGATTTAAAGGACGGCGAAGCGACAATTAAACTTGAAATGCGCGACGCGCTCCGGCAGCCGCACGGACTTCTGCATGGCGGCGCGACGGCTTCGGTTATTGATACGGCAATGGCTTTCGCGGTGGTTACGCGCCTTAGGGAAAGCGAAAAAGCCTCGACGGTTGATTTAACGGTTCATTATTTGCGACCCGTCGTTGATGGCGAAATTGTCTGCACGGCAAAAGTCGTACGAGCAGGAAAACGAGTTTTCACCGTTTCGGCGGATGTCTCGAATGAAAAAGGAAAGTTGATTGCCACGGCGCTTTCTACTTATACAAAAGTTTGAGTATTGGTGAATTGTGAACGGCGAATGAGAAGTTAAAATCAAAAACTCACCACTATTTTATGAACGAACTAAAAAAATTTGTCCGCTACCTGAAGCCTTATAAATGGCAGTTTATTCTTGGAGTTCTGTTTATTTTGTTCTCAATGGGCTTAGGGCTTTTGATTCCATTTTTCGTCGGACGGGCGATTGACGATTTGAGCCAAAACATAACGTGGGAAAAAATTGTTTATTACCCGGTTTTGATTTTGAGCATAAATTTCGCCAGCGGCATTTTTTTGTTCTGGCAGCGCAGACTTTTGATAAACGCTTCGCGCCATATCGAGTATGATATGCGCCGCGATTTTTACGCTTCTCTGGTTGACCAGCCGCTCGAATACTTTCAAAACAATCGTGTCGGCGACTTGATGGCGCGGGCGACGAACGACCTTTCGGCAATCAGGCAGATTGTCGGACCGATGATTTTATATACGTTTCAGGCGGTTTTCGCGTTAGCGATTGCCTTGCCGATTATGTTCAACGTCAGCGTCAAATTGACTTTGCTGATGTTGATTCCGATGCCGTTTGTTTCTTTGACGGTTAAGTTTTTAGGTCAGCAAATTCACGTTCGCTTTGAAAAGATTCAGGAATTTTTCTCGGACATCACGGCACGGGCGCAGGAAAATTTAACCGGCGTGCGAGTTGTTCGTGCCTACGCGCAAGAGGACGCAGAGATTGAAAAATTTCAAGAATTAAACCGTGAATACGCTGCCAAAAACATCGCGCTCGTCAAATTCGGCGCGGCGATGCGTCCGTTAATGTTTTTCTTTATCGGTTTGGGTTTTGTAATCATCGTTGCCATCGGCGTTCCGATGGCTGTTCGCGGCGAGATTACGGCGGGCGATTTTACGGCGTTTATTTTGTATTTGCAGCGAATGATTTGGTATCTGATTGCGCTCGGCTATGTCGTCAATCTTTACCAGCGCGGCACAGCTTCGCTCAAACGATTTAATGTTATTTTGGAAACAGAGCCGACAATTAAAGACGAGCCGAACGCGAAAGAGCAACCGAAAATAAAAGGCAAAATCGAGTTTCGCAATCTGACATTCGCATACAACGGCAAACCTGTTTTGAGCGACGTAAATTTAACGATTGACGCCGGTAAAACCGTCGCTTTTGTCGGCAAAACCGGAAGCGGAAAATCAACTTTAGTAAGTCTTATTCCGCGACTTCTTGACGCGCCCGAAAATACAATTTTTGTTGACGACGTTCCGGTTCGCCAATTTCCTCTCGAACATTTAAGAAAGGCAATCGGTTTCGTGCCGCAGGAAACTTTTCTGTTTAGCAACACGCTGGCGGAAAATATCGCGTTTGGCGTCGAAAGTTTTAACGCAAAGACGCAAAGGCGCGAAGACGCAAAGAAAGAAATTTTTTCACAGGTAAATACAGACGGACGCGAATTAAAAAATATCGAACCGCGGATAGCTAACAACGGACAAATTTCCGTCGAAAAAGCGGCGGAAATTGCCGGGCTTGCCGAAGACATAAAAGGTTTTCCGAATCAGTATGAACAACTTGTCGGCGAGCGCGGAATTACGCTTTCCGGCGGGCAGAAACAGCGCACGGCGATTGCGCGCGCCGTGATGCGAGACCCGCGCATTTTAATTCTTGACGACGCGCTTTCGGCAGTTGACACTTATACGGAAGAAACAATTCTGCACAATCTACGCGACGTTCGCGCCGACCGAACGACTTTGATTGTTTCGCACCGCGTTTCGACTATCCGTGATGCCGATTTGATTTGCGTTCTCGAAGATGGACGAATTATCGAGCGCGGAACGCACGAGGAATTAATCAATTTAAACGGCGAGTATGCCGATTTATATCAACGGCAACTTTTGGAAGAAGAGTTGGAAGCGACGGAGTAAATAGTGAAAAGTGAAAAGTGAATAGTGAAAAGTTTATGAATAAAAGTTTTTCACTATTCACTTTTCACTTTTCACTTGCATTAATCCAAGCAGTCGGTTCGCGGTGATATGAAACGGTAATTTGCGTTTCGGTCTTGAAAAGTGGGGCGCGCATTTGCAGCGCGGTTTGAGCCGTTAAACGCACTAGATGCGGCTCGTTCGCGCGTTGTGAGAGATGTGCTAAAACAATGTGTCGCGCTGCGCCGTCGAAATCGTTGGTCAGCCATTCGGACAATTCTTCGTTTGATAAATGTCCGGTGCGCGACAATATTCTCTGCTTTAATTCCCACGAATAAATCGGGCAGGCTTTCAACATATCGCGGCTGTGGTTTGATTCGATAATTATCGCGTCGCAGCCGCGCAATTTTTCATTGACGAGCGTCGTCATACAACCTAAGTCCATTAATGTCGCGACTCTGACGCCTTCGTTTTTCGCCACGAAACCGAAATTGTCCGCCGCGTCGTGCGGAACAGTAAACGGCTCGAAATCAATGTTGCCGATGCAAAAGTCTTTGCTCGATTCAATTTCAACAATTCTGTTTTTTAAGCTGTCGGCGCGTTTTTGTGGTTCGTTGTTTGTTTTGTTGACCTTTTCGCGTAAATACGCTTCGCGCGTTTCGCCCGATAAATAAACCGCGCATTTTACTGTGTTCAGCAAAACGCGCAGTCCGCTTGCATGGTCGCTGTGTTCGTGCGTAATTAGAACGGCGTCCAAATCGGCAAAGTCAACGCCGACCAGCGCGAGACGGCGCAAGGTTTCCTTCGCGCTCAAGCCGACATCAACCAAAACTTTTGTTTTTTCGGTGCAGATTAAAACCGAGTTTCCGGTCGAACCGCTGCCGAGAACCGTGAATTTCATTTTTTTGTTAAAACAATTAACAGGGATGAAGGGGATGGAAGGGATTTTTTAAATCAATTGTTTTTTATCCCTGTCTATCCCTTTCGTCCCCTTCATCCTCGTTAATTTTCTTTGCATTATAAGAATTTTCAATTTGTTTATTCTCCACAAATTTCGGGCGCAAAACTCCGCCGATGGCGCGCGTGATAATCGAGTTCGGCACAAAATTTCCGAGTCGTGCCGAAAGGTAATTTGTCCAACCGGAAATCGCAGTTGCTTTTCCGCGCTCAACTGCGCTCAAAGCTGTTTCAACAACTGCTTCGGGCGTTTGCATTCCCTTTTTTAGAAAAGCGTCTTTGACATTTGGTTTGACGCCGGCAGCATCAAAAAAGTTTGTTTCCGTCGGACCCGGACAAAGCGCCGTGATGGTTATATTAAACGGACGATTTTCTTCGGCAATTGCTTCGCTAAAAGAACGCACAAACGCTTTTGTCGCCGCGTAAGTCGCCATAAACGGAACGGGTTGAAAGCTCGCGGTCGAAGCGACGTTTATTATTGTCCCGCTTCGTCTTTCGCGCATTTTTTGTAAATAACGGTGCGTCAATGCGACCAAAGTTTTAATGTTCAAACTTAACATTCCAAGCTCGCTGACAAGCTCAAGTTTGGCAAAATCGCCCATCGAACCGAAACCAGCGTTGTTAATCAGCCAATCAATTTCAAACCCGTGTTTTTCGGTTTCATCGAAAAGGCGCGAATCGGCTTCGGAATCCGTCAAATCGAGCGCGACATAATGCGCCATAATTTTATGCCGCAGCATTAATTCATCGCACAACTGCATTAATTTATCTTCCGAACGCGCCACCAAAACAAGATTATGTTTTTCGGCGGCGAGGCGTCGAGCAAACGCTTCACCGATTCCGCCGGATGCGCCCGTAATTAAAGTTGCTTTCATAAATCAAGATTCGTTTCGAGTTTTTGCCTTAACAATAAAAATGGCGGCAACCAATGTTTTGATTGTATCGCGCTGCTGTTTTATTTGTGCAAATAAAAAAATTCGTCTCTTGAAATGGCGTAAAACAGACATTCTAAACCGTAATGTTTTTCGGTTTTTTCATATTTCATTCCGAGCTTCTCCATAATCCGTCACGAACCGGTATTTTCCGGTTGGGTAACGGCAACAATTCTTTCTAAGCCCAGTGTTTCAAAACCGTATTCCAGCCAAGCGCGGGCGCATTCAAAACCGATTTTTTTGCCCCAAAAATCTCGCGCCATTCCGTAGCCGACTTCGGTTTCGCCGGTTTCTTCCAAAGGCTGCAGACCGCTCCAGCCGCACATCTCGCCGGTTTCTTTCCAAATCATCGCGCACACGCCGAAACCGTATTTGTTATAACAATCAATGTAAAAATGCAGCCGTTTTTCAATTGCTTCGGGGTTTTGCAGTTTCCGTCCGCCTAGGTATTTTATTACTTCTTCTTCCGAGCGCAGTTCGATTAGTTTGTCCAAATCGGTCATCGTAAACTTGCGCAATAAAAGTCTTTCAGTTTCGAGCATAAAAACAATTACGAATTACGAAATTACGAATTGAAGAAAAATGTTCTGACATTCGTAATTTTATATAAGGTGAACCAGCAAACCGTCGCGCAGTTTCGGTTCAAACCAGGTTGATTTTGGCGGCATAATTTCGTTCATATCTGACACGGCGAACAAATCTTCCATTGTCGTCGGAAACATCGAAAAAGCGAGTTTTGCCTCACCTTCATTAACCGCTCTTTCAAGTTCTTCAGTTCCGCGCGCGCCGCCGACAAAACCAATTCGTTCATCGGTTCGCACGTCGTTGATACCTAAAACGGGCGCGAGCAAATAGTTTTGCAGAATACTCGCGTCGAGGCGTTCGACCGGATTAGACTCGCGGGCGAAATCAACCGCAAACTTCAATTTATACCATTTACCGCCGAGATACATACAAAATTCGCCGCGTGCGCTTGGCGCTTTTTGGTCGGTTTCCGTGACGACAAAACTCTCGCGCAATTTCTCAAAAAATTCGGCTTCGCTTAAATTGTTCAAATCTTTAACAGTGCGATTGTAAGCCAAAATCCGCAAATCTTCGGACGGAAACATTCCCGCCATAACAAAATTATAATCTTCCGCGCCCGTGTGGTTCGCATTTTTTTCGCGTAAAATTTTTCGTGTCAGACTCGCGCTTTCGGCGCGATGATGACCGTCGGCGATATAAATCGCGGGAACTTCGGCAAAAGCTTCGCCGAAATCTTCGGTGCGCGCTACGCGCCAAATTGTCTGTCTTATATTTTGCGAACAATAAAAATCATAAATCGGATTCCCCCGCGTCGCCTCAAAAATCAATTTTCTAATCGTTTCCGTATTGCGAAAAGCGAGAAAAATCAAACCGGTCTGCGCTTGCAAAGCGAGCATATGTTCAGCGCGGTCTTCGACTTTATCGGGGCGCGTTTTTTCGTGTTTTTTGATAAAGTCCAATTCGTATTCGTCCAATGAACAACAGGCAACGACACCGGTTTGCGTGTGCGTTTTGGCTTCGAGACGGTAAACATAAATACTCGGCTCGGCTTCGGAAGCGAAAATTTCCCGGTCTATGAATTGTTGTAAATTTTGTTTTGCGCGTTCGGAAATTTTTTCCGAAGACGGATTTTCGCCTTTGGTAAATTCCGCTTCCGGGCGTGTTACGCGCAAAAAACTGAGCGGGTTTTGTAAAATTAACGCCCGCACTTCATCTTCGCTGATTACGTCATAAGGCGCGCAGGAAACTTGCTCTGCTTTTTCAGATATTGGACGCAGAGCGCGAAACGGTTTTATAATTGCCACAAGTTTTCCTCTGGAGAGACCAACCGCGAAAACACACAAATAAAACTAAAGAATACTTTGGTGTAAAGTTAGTGTTTTTTTGCGGTTAATATGTTTTTTTATTAGTTCGCTTGCGATTCTTTGGAAGTTTCCGCTGCCGGCGGCGCGTTGCTGTCGCGTTCCCGAATTTTTGATTGAGGATTGTCTTCGACAGACGGTATTTTTACATTTTCCTTCATCCCTTCCTTCATTTTTTTCTGCATATCGCGCATAAAGACATCGAGCTGGATTTTCCAAACGCCGTCTTCTTTGACAAATGGAACTCGGTCAAAACCGCCTGTGATGACATTTTTTATTTCAACGCTCGCCGCGTCGCCCTCGATTTTTTCGTTGCGCGTTTCCGGCATTTCTTTTAACGGTATGCCGTTTTCTCTTTTCAAAAGCTCGTCAACCGTTATTTTTTGCGCTTTAGCCGTGCCTTCGATGATATTAATAGTGCCTTTGGAAAGCGTCTTTTTTATTGTTTCGACATCTTTTTCCTCGGACGCCTGAATAAAAGTTCTCAAAGTATCGGTCGGCGTCAGCGCTTTCTGCGTCAACGCGTCGCACCCAAACACGAAAAGCGCGCATATCATAACGGTAATTGTTTGATAAATTTTCATAATTTTTCACTTTTCACTTTTCACTTTTCTACGGTTGTTTGCCTTGATTTATTATCTCGTCGAGGCGTTTGTTGTCTTCTTCGTTCTGCTGAAAAATCTGATTGGCAAAGGCTTGTTTGTCAATTTTCCAAGCGCCGTCTTCTTTTACGAAAAAAATCGTATTCCACGTTCCGACCGAATCTTTCATTTCTATTGTCGCTTTGTCGCCGTCAATTTTTTCGTTGCGAAACTCAACCGTACTTTGAGCTTCGTGAAAAATCGTCTCGCGCTTGACCACTTCATCAAGCGTCGCCCCCTGCGCTTTCGCTTCCTGTTCGACCATTTTCAGCGAACCTTCCGAAAGAAGCAGCTTCATCGTCGTCGTATCTTTTTTCTTGATGGCGAGCGTGTAAGTCTTGAGTGTTTCGAGCGGCGTAGCAGGTTTCGGATTGCCCGCGCAAGCAAAAAACAAATTGGCTAATAAAAAAACTAAAAAACTTTTATAAAAACGCATTTTTGAAAAACCCCGCGTCAAATCGTTATACTAAAAACCAAAGTATAACCTAAAACCGAGAGAGCAAAAAAACCGATGGCACGAAAAAAACTGAGCGCCGAAGAAATTGAAAACGCTTTGTGCGATTTAACCGGCTGGAAAACTGAAAACGATAATCTAAAAAAACGCTTTGAATTCAAAAACTTTGCCGCATCGCTTGATTTTATCAACCGAGTCGGGGCAATTGCCGAGCGGCGCGACCATCATCCCGACATTTGTTTCGGCTGGGGCTACGCCGAATTTTCAATCACGACGCACGACGCGGGTGGTCTGACTCCCAACGATTTTGATTTGGCGAAAGAAATAGATAATTTAACGAAAAATGGAAAATGGAAAATGGAAAATTAAAAACAAAAAATATTTTTAATTTTCCATTGCTTTACTGTCTTTGTGTTATCGGCGCTTTTTGCTTATATTTCTCTTTTAGTTTTATATCAAACAATTTAACAGAGAGGTTTTAATACAAATTTATGTCAAATACTCCTATCACGGTTGCCCACGGCGACGGCATCGGTCCCGAAATTATGGCGGCGACCTTGCATATTTTAAAAGAAGCGGGCGCGCGTTTAGATATTGAAATGATTGAAATCGGTGAAAAAGTTTATCTTTCGGGAAACGCGGCAGGGATTGCGCCGGAGAGTTGGGATTCTCTGCGCAGAACAAAAGTTTTCCTGAAAGCTCCGATTACTACACCGCAAGGCGGCGGATACAAATCTCTAAACGTCGCGGTTCGCAAAACGCTCGGACTCTACGCAAACGTCCGTCCGTGCGTTTCGTATCATCCGTTTGTCGAAACGAAACATCCGGTAATGGACGTTGTTATCGTGCGCGAAAACGAAGAAGATACTTATGCTGGAATTGAGTACCGGCAAACGAATCAAGTCGAAGAATGTTTGAAACTTATCTCGCGTCCCGGCTCGGAAAAAATCGTCCGCTACGCTTTTGAATACGCGAAAAAATTTAAACGCAAAAAAGTTACGTGCTTTATCAAAGACAACATTATGAAGCAGACGGACGGACTTTTTCATCGTATTTTCGATGAAATCGCGCCCGAATATCCGGGCATTGAAGCCGACCACTGGATTGTGGACATCGGCGCGGCAAAAATGGCGGACACGCCGGAAAACTTTGACGTTATCGTAATGCCGAATCTTTACGGCGATATTTTATCTGACGTAGCAGCACAAATCGCTGGGTCGGTCGGCTTGGCAGGTTCGTCAAACATCGGCGAAAACGTAGCGATGTTTGAAGCGATTCACGGCTCTGCGCCAAGGCGCGCCGGACAAAATCTAGCAAATCCCTCGGGTTTGTTTTTAGGCTCGATTTTAATGCTCGTTCATATCGGTCAAGGCGACGTTGCCGAAAAAGCGCAAAACGCCTGGCTCAGGACAATCGAAGAAGGCATTCACACTTACGATATGTTTAAGGAAGGCGTGTCGAAAGAAAAAGTTGGCACAAAGGAATTTGCCGAAGCGGTCGTTAAACGTATCGGACAAAAACCGGAAACACTCAAAGCAGTTGAGTATAAACAAGACACGGCGGAAGTTGCAGACAAGAAACCAATTTTCTCGACACCTACGCCGCAGAAAAAAGATTTGGTCGGCGTGGATTTATTTCTCGATTGGTGGAAAGGCGAATTTTACGGCGTTGCCGACGAACTAGGAAAACAAGTCGAAGCATTAAACGGCGAAGGTTTGAAATTGCAGACAATCGCCAATCGCGGCGTGAAGGTTTATCCCGGCGGAATGCCAGACACATTTACGGTTGACCACTGGCGCTGCCGCTTCCTCGCGGACGCGGGCGAAGGAAACACGGTTGACAAAAATCAACTGATTTCGCTTCTGCGACGCTTTAACGAAGCCGGATTAGACGTTGTAAAAACCGAAAATCTTTATAATTTTGATGGCGCGAAAGGATATTCAGCTTAGAAAATTAGCCACGAACAAACACGAAAGTTTCACGAAAAAATTTTCCTTAATTTCGTGTTTGTTCGTGGCAAAACATAGAAAGCAAAGGATGAAGTTTCGGCTTCATCCTTTTTTTGAAAGGTTCGTTAACAAATTGTGTTTTCAGCCAAGTCTGAAGAATGTTTATCGAAAAAATGAATCATTTGTTAAAATAAATCGTAAATAAAAACAAATCTGAAGTTTTGTGTAAAAATTTATGGATATTGTAAGCAGTAATACCAATACAGCCGAACAGACGACGGAAATTTATATCAAAAAAATTTTGCCGGGCAGCATCGAAAATGTTCGTCTTCAACTTATCGGCGCGATTGAATCTCTGGGATATGACATTATTGAAGATGAGCCGCATATCGTTGCCCGGCGCGGAGCGAAAAGTTGGGGAACTTGGTACGGTTCGGCGGATGTGCTTGACTATGCGGCGACTTTAACTGTTCGTCTGAAATCTGTCGGTGCAACCTCGACCCGCGCGACTTTTGATTATTTGATAAAACATCCGATGCTCAACACGGGCGAAAAAAATGTCCTTGTCCAGGAAGCAAAAACGATTGCGGCAATTTCAAAAAGGCAGGCAATAGAAAAAATGTGTTCGGTTTGCGAAACCGAATCAGCCGATGATTCAAAATTTTGCCGAAAATGCGGTGCGCCGCTAACCTCGGAACAAGCGGAATTGGAAGTTTTGCGGCTAATGGCGGAAGCCCGCGCGGGAAAAACTTCCGTGGTCGCATCCTCACTTTCAATGATAATTTCGACGATTCTGGTGGTTGTCGCTTTCATCTTAAATAACGCGGAATTGTTAAAGCCGAAAGCCTTCGTATTATTCCTTTCGCTTGGCGGATTAGGAATTTTATTTGCAATAATGTCATCTTTTTTCGGTTGGAATCGCCTTAAACGAGCTTTGGAAAAAACCGAAATTCAGCCCCGGCAGATGCCCCGACACGCCTCCGAATCTTTTAATACAGGGGAATTTCCCAAAATGCTGCCTTCCCAACAAGCTCCGGCTTCGATTACAGAAGGAACGACAAATCTGCTGGATGAAGAATTGATAAACCGCCGTGAAAGAGAGAAAATTCCGGTTTCAAACCGACGCAATACGAACAACCTCGACTAATTTCCGTGCCGGAAATTTAAGCGGCTTAAAAACAAAGCGTTAAAACAAACCGAAAATCTCTACAACGAGCGACGGCGCGAAAGGCTATTCGGCGTAAGGCGTGAAGGATAAATTAGGAATGATGAAGGATGAAGTTTCGGCTTCGTCCTTTTTTTCGTAATATGTAAAGATCAGAGGCGAAATGGAAATATTTTTGTTAATTCTTTTAAACTTATATGAATTTTACAATCGAAAAATCAATAGAAATTCTCGAACGCACGCCTGAAGTTCTGGAAGCGATGCTGCAAAACATTTCCGTCGAATGGACTGAAAATAACGAAGGCGGCGAAACGTGGAGCGCGTTTGACGTTCTGGGGCATCTTGTTCACGGAGAAAAAACCGACTGGATTCCGAGAGTGGAAATTATTCTTTCGGATAGGCAGGATAAAACATTCGAGCCGTTTGAGCGATTTGCCCAATTTGAAGAAAGCAAAGGGAAAACTTTGCCGGAGCTGCTGGATGAATTCAAGAGATTGCGTAAAAAGAATATCGACGTTCTCCGTTCCAAAAAACTAACCGGCAAAAATCTGGAAGAAAAGGGCGTTCATCCCGCTTTCGGCGAGGTAACTCTTGCGCAGCTTCTCGCTACATGGACGGTTCACGACCTTGATCATGTCGCGCAAATCTCACGCGTGATGGCAAAGCAATATAAAGAAGAAGTTGGACCCTGGATAGATTATTTGAGAATTCTGAATCTATAAACTTGAAATTTACGGATGAAAATAACATAACCGGAAACATTAAAAGATGCGCGCCGGAGTTTGCTTTCGTCGCGCATCTTTTCTATTTTGTAAGCGAATGTCCGAAACTCAAAAATGTCCGATTTGTTCGACTGAAGTGCAATTTTCAGAAAGATACCCGAAATATGTCTGCTCCGAGTGTCAGGCTAAAGCGACAGATGAAAACAATCGCCCGTTAAAGTTTTACAATACAACAATGTTGGGCGGCGGTTTTGCGGCTGAAGATGCGGACACAAACGAGAAACGGGAAAGTCATATCTGCTATATTGACGGAATAAAATGCTGGGCGGACGAAGCACGTTTCGGCGGAATAATAATTCAAACTTATGGCGAAGAAAAATAATAAAGGTGAAAAGCCGATTGTTGCGATAATCATGGGCAGCACATCAGATTGGGAGACGATGAAAAACGCTTCCGACATTTTGAACGATTTCAATGTTCCGCACGAATGCAAAGTCGTCTCAGCACACCGCACGCCAGATTTGCTTTTTGATTTTGCCAAGAGCGCCGAATCGCGCGGCATCGAAGTTATCATCGCGGGCGCGGGCGGCGCGGCGCATCTGCCCGGAATGTGCGCGGCGAAAACCGTTTTGCCAGTTCTCGGCGTTCCCGTCCAAAGCAAAGCCTTGTCGGGAATGGATTCGCTGCTTTCGATTGTGCAGATGCCTGCGGGAATTCCGGTCGGAACTTTGGCAATCGGCGGCGCGGGCGCAACCAACGCCGCGCTTTTAGCCATTGCGATTTTATCTAACACGCGGAAAGATTTGCGCGAAAAATTGCGAAAATTCAGAGAAGAACAAACGGAAACAATTTTACAATCTAATTTGGATTGAGCCGAACTTTGAAGTGTTTCGGTTTGTGTTTGCCAATCAAAAAATATAGTTTTGATTACAGGTGCCAAACCTAGATAGGCTTGCCTATCGGACAGACGGCATAAAGTAATTCGTTATTTTATGCCGTCGTTTTGCGTTGGTTTGCCCGATTAAATCAATCCGCCGTAGACGATATGCCAAATCAAATAATGTGTCAGCCTCATTGTCAGCGGCGCGAGAAAACCGTATTTGCGAAAAAGATAGGTCGAAAAGAGGTTTGAGATAAAAAGCCAACCCGCCAAATTCGTCATAATCGGCGCAATCGTTTCCGTTCCGGTTTTTCCCTGCAAGTCTTCCAGAATATACGGTAACGGCTCATACAAACTTACCAGAACATCGGCAATCCAAAATGCTGTAACTTGAAACTTTCCGCGACAAATTATATTTGAAATGACAAAAACGATGAGTGTCAGCAAAAAGAGTTTGAGAAATATTTCGAGAAAAATCGCGCCGTAAGTGTAAAACAAAATCGAATACGGAAACTCGACGTGAATATCATCCCGCAAAGCGTCCGGGTGAAGCCGGTTTATCTGATTAAAAAGCAACGGCGCGACGGTTAAAATTCCGTAGATTATTCCGGCAATAGCGGGAATCAAAAATCTTTGTCGGTTTGTAATCTTTTCGTCCCAAATTTCAGGAAATCCTGTTTTGCGCGAAAGCCAGATTCCCACCAAACCCATCAAGCTAATCGTCATAACAAACACCCAGGAAAATGCCTGCTCCTGACCTTTGACGGGAAATTCGATTGGGAAAGTGACAAAAAAAAGTTTTATCGAAACGAAAACCGCGATTATTCCAAGATAAATTTTTACTGAAGTTGAAAGTTGCCTCATAATTCGGTTACGCTTTCTGCAAATCGAAGTTCAATTTATGAAACAAATTCTCCCCAATTCAACCATCGGCGTTCTCGGAAGCGGACAACTTGGGCGAATGTTCGCCATTGCCGCTCGGCGAATGGGTTATCGCGTTCACACGTTCTCGCCTGAATCGGATACGCCGACCGGACAAGTTGCCGATACGGAAATCAACGCCGAATATGAAGATTTGGACGCGGTGAAAGAATTTGCGCGAAACGTTGATGTCATCACGTTTGAATTTGAAAACGTACCGTTTGCAACCGTCGAAGCAGCAGAAAGTTTCGCCTCCGTGCGTCCGCGCGGCGAAGTTCTGCACATCACGCAAAATCGTCTTCGGGAAAAAACTTTTCTACAAAAAAACGGCTTTCCTGTCGCGCCTTTTCGCCGCGCCAAAAATTTGGAAGAATTGCAAAATTTAGTCGAAGAGATTGGGGTTCCGTGTGTTTTAAAAACTGCCGGTTTCGGTTACGACGGCAAAGGTCAAACGAAAATAAAATCCGTTGACGATATTGAAAATGCCTTTGAAAATTTGAACGGAAACGAAGCTGTTCTCGAAGCGTTTGTTGATTTTGAAAAGGAAATTTCCGTCGTTGCCGCCAGAGATTTGCGCGGCAATTTCGCGCATTACGGCGTGATAGAAAACCGGCACGCCAATCATATTTTAGACATATCCTTTGCGCCCGCTTTTGTTTCACCTAAAATCGAAAAAGAAGCCGTCGAAATCGCGCGGGGAATTTTGGAAAAGCTTGATGTCATCGGGGTTTTATGCGTCGAGTTTTTCTTGAGCTGCAATGGAAAATTGCTTGTCAACGAACTCGCGCCGCGCCCGCATAATTCAGGTCATTTAACTGTTGATGCTTGTCTAACTTCGCAGTTTGAGCAACAATTACGCGCCGTCTGCGGCTTCGGTCTAGGCTCGACCGAATTTTATAAACCTGCGGCAATGGCAAATCTGCTCGGCGATTTATGGGAAACGGGCGAACCGTATTGGCAGAACGCTCTACAGTTTCCCGAAATAAAACTTCATCTTTACGGCAAAGCCGAAGCGAGACACGGGCGCAAGATGGGACATTTGACAGCTTTGGCAGATTCGGCGAACGAGGCGGCAGACATTGTTCGCAAGGCGCGAAACGCTTTGCTAAAATAATTACTATTTTTGTAATTGATAACTTTTGTTTTTTCGCTACGTATAAAATCACTTAAAAAGCGAACCTAAATATATTTCTCTGGAGAAATCGAATGAAAAATCGGAGACCGAACGTAAAAGTCGGCGTGTTGCTGGCTTTGTTTTGTTTGAGCCTGAATGCAGTTTTTGTATCAGCCCAAAATAAAATTGGCGAATCAAAAACGACTCAGAAACAAGCCGAGAAAATGACCGAAACTTCGGTGATGGCAAACTTAAATTGGCGCAGCATCGGTCCGGCGAATATGGGCGGGCGAGTTGCCGACATCGAAGGCGTCGCGGGCGACCCAAATATGGTTTATGTCGCTACGGGTTCGGGCGGAATTTTCAAAACGACGAACGGCGGAATGAAATGGACGCCGATTTTTGACCGACAAAATACAATTTCCGTCGGCGACATCGCGCTCGAACCTGGAAACCCGGACGTGATTTGGGTTGGAACCGGCGAATCAAACACGCGCAACTCTGTTTCGTTCGGCGACGGCGTTTATAAATCAACAGACGGCGGAAAGACTTGGAAACATCTCGGATTAAAGGATACGAACACGATTTCAAAAATCATTGTGCATCCGAAAAATCCTGATATTGCATACGTCGCGGCAGTCGGTCACGTTTGGGGCGCAAATGAAGAACGCGGTGTTTTTATGACGACTGATGGCGGGAAGACTTGGACGAAAACGCTTTACATTGACCAGTTTCACGGCGCTTCGGATTTGGATATTGACCCGACGAATCCGAATATTCTTTATGCCGGAATGTGGCGTTTCGAGCGCAAACCGTGGACGTTTACGAGCGGCTCGGAACAGGGCGGCGTTTTTCGTTCGACGGACGGCGGAAGAACTTGGAATAAAATTGATAAAGGTTTGCCGAAATTGATTGGACGCATTGGTTTGGCGGTCGCGGCAAGCAATACAAACGTCGTTTACGCGATTCTCGAATCGAAAGACGGAACGCTCTATCGTTCGGACGACAAAGGCGAAACTTTCCGGCAGGTTTATAAAAATCAAAACATTGTCGGACGCGGATTTTATTACACGACCGTGCGCGTTGACCCGACCAACGAAGATAAAGTTTACGCCGTTGCATCGCCGCTTTTCGTATCTTCGGACGGAGGGCGAAACTTTCAGCGAATTTCGCCGAACACGCATATTGATTTTCACGCCCTGTGGATTGACCCGCAAAACCCGAAACGAATGTGGCAAGGTCAGGACGGCGGCGTTGCCGTGACGCTCGACGGTAAGGCTTGGGAATACATCAACAACATTCCAATCGGACAGTTTTACCAGGTCTTTGCCGACAACCGGGAACCTTTTTACAATTTAACCGGCGGTTTGCAGGACAACGGAACCTGGACGGGTCCGAGTCGCACGCGCGAGCCGGCGGGAATTTTAAATGACGATTGGCGAATGATTAGCTTTGGCGACGGTTTTTACGCTATCGCCCACCCGGATAATCCAGACCTTTATTTAACCGAATCGCAGGGCGGAAGCGTTGTTCGAACCGATATGCGAAACCGCGAGCAGCAATCCGTTGTCCCGTATTTCGGACCGGGCGGCGCGGCGGAAAACGACAAGTATCGTTTTAACTGGAACGCGCCTTTAATTCTTTCGCCGCACGATAAAAATACTGTTTATTTGGGCGGAAGTTCAGTTTTTAAATCAACCGATTTCGGCAAAACTTGGACGGCTATCAGTCAGGATTTGTCAAACAATATCCGCGAGCGTTTAAAGGACGCGGGCGGTCCGGTTTTCACCGAAAACACTTCGGCTGAGGCTTACGCCGTTGTTATCAGTCTTGCCGAATCGCCGCTTCAAGCAGGCTTAATCTGGGCAGGAACTGACGATGGAAATTTGCAAGTTACGACCGACGGCGGCAAAATTTGGACGAATGTAACAAAAAATGTTCCGAAACTTCCCTTGGATTCTCCGGTTTCGCACACCGAGCCGTCACGCACAAACGCAAATACGGCTTACGTTGCGTTTGACCGGCACAAACTTGACGATTACAAACCTTATGTTTTCAAAACCACCGACGGCGGACGCAATTTTATAAACATGACCGGAAATCTACCGGAAAAAGCATATGTTCACGTTGTCAGAGAAGATTTGAAAAATCCGAATGTGCTGTATGCCGGAACTGAATTAGGATTGTATGTTTCTTACAACGGCGGCAGAAATTGGATGGAACTAAATCTAAAAAATCTGCCCCGTGTTGCTGTTCACGACATCGTAATTCATCCGCGCGATAACGATTTAATTTTAGCGACGCACGGGCGAAGTCTTTGGGTTTTTGACGACGCCGCGCCGATTCAGCAAATGAACGAGACGATTTTGCAAAGCTCGACATATATGTTTGACGTGCGTCCGGCGTATCGTTTCACGACGAGATTTACGCGCTACGGTATCGGCGACAGTCTTTTTCAGGGCGCAAATCCGCCGCGCGGCGCGATTGTTACTTATTATCTGAAAGACAAGCCGGATGAAAAAACGCAGCTCAAACTGGAAATTTCCGACGCGAGCGGCAAAAAAGTAGCCGATGTTAAAAATTTGCCGGAAGAGAAAGGCTTAAACCGCACGGTTTGGAATTTAAGTCACGAAGGAGCGCGCGTTCGTCGCCCGCCGACGGGCGAGCAAATCGAATTTTTCGGACCGCCGCGCGGACCACAGGCGCTGCCCGGAACTTATACGGTTAAACTTTTTGTCGGCGATAAATTTGTGCAGGAAAGAAAAGTCGAAGTCCGCGTTGACCCGACCGTTTCGGTGTCGGTTTCGGATTTGCAGGCGCAATATGATTTGTCAATGCGCCTTCGCGGTATGCTTTCGACGCTCAACGACAGTTTGCGCCTTTTGGACAGCGCCAAACAGCAAGCCGAACAAATCGAGCGCGTGGCGAAAGACCGTTTGACGGAAGTCCCGGCGGATTTGACGAAAGCTTTAGACGATTACAAAAAACGGATTGACGCAATAACCGGCGATCTGGTTGTTGGCGAAGAAGACGGCATTCGCGCTTCGGCGAAACTAACCGACCAAATCGGCGGTTTGTATTTTACCGTCAGCGACGGCAACGCCGCTCCGACTGCGGCAATGCGCGAACAACTTAATTTATTGCAAACTCAATTGCCGCCGAAAATCGGCGACATCAATCGCTTCATCAGCAATGATACGGCGAGAATAAACGCAACTTTACAAAAAGCGGGCTTGCCGGTTATTGTTGTCGGCAAAGCAATCGAGCCGCCGCAGGGGAATTAAGTGATAGGTTTTAGTTAATAGGTATTAGGTTGGAATCTCTCTAAAACCTAACACCTGCCGCCTAAAATCTAAATTCTTTTTGCCAGCCAAACGCCGCTTAAAACTCCGAATAAACCGAGTGCAAAACTAAGCGAAACATAAAGAATTGCCGTCGTCATTTGTTTTTCGCGTACAAGCGCGAAGGTTTCAAATTCAAAAGTCGAAAACGTTGTGTAGGCGCCGAGAAATCCGACGATTATTACCAGCCGCAGATTTTCGCCGACGGCAAATTTTTCGGTAAAAAGAATTAATAAAAAACCGATTAGAAACGAGCCGCTGATGTTGATGAAAAATGTGGCAAACGGAAATGGTTGAAAAAGGTTGGAAAGTGCCGAGATGTTCAGTAAATATCGCGCGACCGCGCCAAATGCGCCGCCGATTGCGACGGCTGAAATTTTTGAAAAATAATCCATCTTAGAAGAGTAATAAAATCCAGCCGATTAGGTTTGCGAATGTCCACAGCAAAACGGATTTTTTCATTTCCTTGACCGCGACATCGTATTCAGGGTCGGAAAAATGGTCATACCAGTAATGTCTGCGAAACCAAATTAAACAAATAACAATCTGCGAAAGATATGGTAAAAGCATTATTGCTTTAAACCAGAGCGGATAACCCATCCAAAACAAAAGTAAATTTACGCCCAAGAAAGGAAAAATCGCAAGGTCAAGCGCAGAAATTTTGTTCGCCGAACTGCAAGCCTGTGTCAATGTGAAATTTTTGACAAAGCTATTTATTACTTCTTCTTGCTCAACAAAGATATCACAATGAGGACAATTTCTTTCTTCAAATACTAGCTTGTCTTCTTCTATTTTTATTTGAATGAGATTCTTGCAATATGGACATTTTGTGTAAGGAGTAATTGCAGGGTCGAGCATTTCCGGGTCATATCTCATTTTATTTCCTTACCGCTTTATAGCCTCTCGCTAAAACACGCGGCGGGACGCCGATCCAATAAATGCCTTGAAAAATAGACCAGCGCGCGAACGCCAAAAAAAATCGGCGATTTTCAAAACGGCGCGAAGATGTTGTAACGGGTAAATTAATGTGAACGAAACGTCCTTTTTTGCTCAGTCTTTTGTATAAATCTACGTCTTCGAGAAACGGCACATCGCGGTAGCCTTTGATCCGCTCGTAAGTTTCGCGCCGCGCGAAAATCGCCGATTCGCCATAGACTAATCCGGTCGTTCTCAGTTGCGCGTAGAGCCGGGTCAAAAACCGCGCCCAACGACTTTTACCGTCAAAGACTACATCAAAATTTCCGCCGACGATTTCTTCGTAGCGCATGTATTGCTTGATTTGTCTGCCGCAGCCCTGTACGGGACGCGCGTCGGCGTACAGAAACCAAAAAATGTCGCCGCTCGCCGCCCGCGTGCCTTCGTGCAATTGTTTGCCGCGGTTTGCCGAGCCTAATTTTACAAGCCGTAAATTTTTTATTCGTTCATGATTTTCGACCGTTTCAATTGTTTTGTCGGTGCTTCCGCCGTCAACAATTATAACTTCCGAAATATTTACAAGGCGCGAAACTGCATCGAGCGTTTTATCAATAGTCAGTTCTTCATTCAAGGTTGGAATAATGACGGAGATTTCCATATAGTAGGCAGTAGGCAGTAGCAGTAGGCAGTGATGTGTTTATTGCAATTAGGATGATTTTTAAGTTCAGCGTAATTTTCGGTCGACAGTTACTAACTGCCTACTGCTACTGCCTACTGCCTATTACTGATTATTTAAAACCTGACGTGCTCTTCGGACGCTTCGTTTCCTTCTGCCGCTTTCCATTCCTCAAGCGTGTCGTAATAATTGGCGTCAAATGATGCTAGTGATTGTACTTTGATGCCTTCAATCTCTTTGGGCGAATCTTCAAATCGCACAATCGCGCCACAGCCGATTACTTCCGCGCCCATATCTTTTACTATTTTGAATGTTTCCTCAATCGCTTTTCCGGTACGGATAAGATCGTCAACAATTATGCTCGGATAAATTTCGCCCTCTTTTAAATATTGACGAAACTCGCGCTTTCCGTTTTCAATTTCAGCCCAATAAATCTGGTCTGCGCCGAGAGCTTCGCGGACGGCAAACGCCACCGGAATGCCGCCGGGACTCGGACTGATAATCGAAATTTTCGGAAAACGGCTGGAAATCGCTTTGTCCATCCGAAACTTGCGGCTCAAGCCAACCGATAAAACGCGCGAATTGTCGTAATAACGAAAGGCGAGCGGCATCTGAAAATAATGCGAAGTGTGTTTGCCATTAGGGTAAACGTAATGTCCTTGCCGATAGGCTCCGGTTTTTTTCAAAATTTGCATCACCGATTCGGGCGACGGAACTAAATCTATCATTTCTTGTCTCCTTTTAATTAATCAATAATTTTCAGATTATACGATAAAACAATTGAATTTTGTATTTGCTTATTTGATGGTTTTGTAACGCTAGCGTCTCGCTGGCTGTCCTGAGGGCATTGCCCTCATCTTTTCTCCAGCTTGAATCAATAACCAGGTTGAATATGGCGGCAAGATGCCGCCACGACAGCCGCCGAGACGGCGGCGCTACATTAACAAAACACGATTTTATTCAAACTTCAATAATCTTTTTATAAATGCTTTTTGTATCTCATCCATATTTTCCGGTAAATTTTCAGCCGTAAACCAGCCGAGCGATTTTATCTCGCGGCTGTTTAATCTCGGCTCACCCGTTGCCGTGGCGGAAAAAAGTATCTCGATGTGGCGGTTTATTGTTCGCAGATGTAACAATTTTAAGTTTTCAATTTCGAGACCCGCTTCTTCACGAACTTCACGCCTGAGTGCTTCTTCGATTTGTTCGCCTTCGTTTACAAACCCGCCCGCAAATCCCCAGCCTGAACCTAAACGCAGAACGTGGTCGAGCAGTAGAACTTCCGTATTTTCGTTGGTAATAACAGCCGCGACTGAAACCGTAAACTTACTTTGCGTCAGACGAACAATTTTTTGCCGACCGAAGCGCGGCATTTTTCTCCAAACTGCGCCGATAATTTTTTTCATCATTCAAATAAATTCAAGTTTCAAAACGCTAAAATGACGTTGAATACAAAAAAGCTACCGCTATTAAAAATGAATTAATCCCAGAAGTAAAATTTTAGCTCGATAGTCTTTTTAAATTCATAAATTTCCGAAAAAAAAAGGAACAGCAAATGTGTTGTTCCTTTTTTTATTTTGATTTGACGCGCGCCGTTTATTTCAGCGAAACATCATCCACACGGAAAGTTGACGTTACCGAACTGTCCGTTGTCGAACGGAACTGCACGCGTACCGTCTGACCTTTGTATGCCGACAGGCTAAACGATTTTTGCGAATATGCTCCAGCCGTTCCTTTATTTACGTTGCTGTAAGTTGCCAGCGTCGTTAATAATGTGCCGCTCGTGTTTCGGACTTCGACAAACAAATTATCATAGGCAGTCGTTCCCGTCTCGCTCGACGTGATGTTGAGCCAGAAAGTCAAAGTTCCGGTCGCCGTGCTTGGAATCGAAACCTGTTGATAAGATTGTCCCGAAACGCTGTTGTTGACGCCGAAATAAATGTAGCCTGTTCCGCCGTGCGGATAATTTCCGTTTGCGGTATAGAAATAGCCTGTGCCTGAACCAACCCAAGGCGAAGCGCTTCCTTCAAATCCGCCGTTGGCGAGAAGCTCACTTCCGCCACCCGGTGTTGGTGTCGGGGTTGCAGTTGGCGTTGGTGTCGGCGTTGGAGTTGTGCAAGTTCCGACTCCAACAGCGCACCAAGCTGTCGCAGTCGAATTATATTGTGTGCTTGACGCGCCGAAAAGGTCGGTTGCCGCATTTAAGGTTGCCGTTCTCGCACCGGAAAAATTCGTTCCCGAAGTCATATAGACGGTCAAAGCGCGATACCAGACTTTAGCCGCATTGTCCGCGCCCATTCCCGTTACGGTAACGCCACTCAAGTGATGAGTTCCACCGACGGATGCTAGATAAAACGCTTTATTACCGATGCCGGAGTTGATATGAACGCCGCCCGAATCACCCGTTCCCGTGTATCTTTCCGAATAATGGTCGGGGTCGTCATCTGATGTGTAACCACCGTTTCCGGCACGGTGCGGATTATCCATATAACGAAGCGCGTCGCCGGCGGTTCCCGGTGTATAGCATTCTTCGCCGATGAGCCAAGTGTTCGCGCTTTCTCCCCGCGCGTAGCGTTCGACCATTGCGCCGAAAACATCAGACATTGATTCGTTGAGCGCACCCGATTCGTTTGAATAAGTCAGATTGGCGCTGTATTGCGTAACGCCGTGCGTCATTTCGTGTCCAGCAATGTCCAAAGTTACGAGCGGCGAAAATGTAGTGCCGTTACCGTCGCCGTAGGTCATTTTATTGCTGCTCCAAAAAGCGTTGTTGTAGTTGCTTCCAAAGTGAACTCTTGATGTAATTAAACTAATTCCGCTATTAGCTGCCGCGGTCGTTGTTCCCGGTCCGCCGCTTCCGTTGATGCCGTTGCGACCGTGAACGTTTTTGAAGTAGTCGAAGGTTTTCGCCGCGCCGTAATGCGCGTCAACGCCCGCTTTCTGCGTCGTCGAATCCCAAACGTTGTTTGTGTCCGTATAGCGCGACTGCGTTCCGCCTGTTCCGGTCAATGTGCTGCCGGTGTTGTTCATATTGAAAGTCCCCATTTTGCGGGTTAAGTCTTCCATATAATAAGTAGAACCGGAGACGCTTGTGTCAATAGTTATCGAGCCGCTGTAAAGCGATGAGCCGGTAGCGGTTTGTAAATTATTGTATTCGAAAACCTTTTCGCCCGTTTGCGCGTCAACAAAAATGACGGGCATTGCTGTGTCTTTCGTTCCGTCTTCGCGCCACATTTGCACGCGATACGTCAAATGGTCGCGCTCTTCGCCGCGAAAAACCCACAAATCGGCGGTAGATTCTTCGGTAAAAAACTTTGAACGATTAGTAATAAATAAATCTGATGAACGATTACTAATTAATAAACTGGAATCTGATCTTCGGCTCGAAGTCTTTGAGTCAACATACATTTTTTCAGCGATCTTAATTGCATCTTCAGCTGAAAAATTCGGCTGCGTGTTGACGGCGAGAGATTCTTTCAAATCATCGGTGATGGTTGAAAGTTTTCCGTCGGATTGAATGTGAACAATCGCTTCGCCTTCCCAAACAGGAACGTCATTGACGCTTTGAATGACTTTAGTGTGCGCCATATTCAACTCATCAATAACAACGGATTTAACCTTGAACTCATCGGCATTGCTGACAGCACGAGTGCCGACGCTGTTTCTCAAATAATCGAGACTAATTTGTTTGACTCGTTCAATGTCGTCGTGCGAACGGTCTCCGAAAACAGTTTTATCGGCTTCGGCACTTTTGGTTAAAAATGCGAAAACGACAAAAGAAATCAATAGAGTTACAAAAATACTTAGAAATTTTTTCACTTACAGTCTTCTCCTTGGGAACGTAAAATTAAATATCTGCTGATAAATTATCAAGCCGTTATGTATAGAAATTACAACTGTAGTACTAAAAACTTTCTATGATTGAGCAGGAGAATATTTTATTGTCCTGAAAGGGAGCAAAAGAACTGCTAAATTTTTATAAAGGGGTTAAAATTAAAGTGTCCAAAGTTTAGCATCTAATTTTTTTGTGTCAAGCCGAAAAGTCAAAAATGAGTTATCAAACGCCGCCGCGTTTTTGGCAGATGCGTCGGTCAATGACGTTTTTTCGTGGAGCGAAATCAACGAAACGCACCGCACGCGCCACGGAATTTATCAGAAAAACGGACGACTCGTTTCGCTGCTAACCGATTTCGGCAAGATAAATCCGTGTTACCCGGACGTTCACGGCGAAACGGGCGACACGATTTTTTACACCGGCGCGGGCAGACGCGGCGACCAACGGCTCGATTCTTTTAACCGAGCGATATTCGAGGCAATCGAAACCAAACATGCAGTTCCACTTTTTAATAAATTAGCGGTCGGACGCTGGGAATTTTTAGGTTTTTGGCGCGTCGGCACGGGAAAATATATTTTTGACGAAAGGCAGAAAAGAATGGTCTGGCAATTTGAATTAAAGCGAACAATTTAAAATTCGTTTTTTGAATCAGGATATTTTGACTTTTCAGTAGTGCAGAGTAACGCAAAAAGATTTTGCTGTTTTGAAATAAGCTCCGTTTTTTAATTGAAAGTTTTACGCAAAACCCAGGTCGTCATACAGCGCAGATTCTGAACATTCGTTGTCTTTAACGGCTCAAGCCAGATTCCGCCGAGCCGTTCGGTTGTCGAATTTACCAACTCTTGATTGACCAGAAAACGCTGCGAACCGTCCGGCAGCAAATACTTGCCGTCGCCAATCGGTTGAATCAAATTTTCAATTCCGATGGACGAAGCCAGCCGGGCAAAGAAAATTCCTTCAGGTTTTAAGACGCGCCACATTTCGGCAATCATTTTCGTAAAATGCTCTTCATTGCGGGCAAAATGCAGAACCGCGCTGCTGATGACCGCACCAAAACACGCGTCGGGATAGGGTATATTTTCAACAATAGCAGTTTGAAAATTTTCCGGCGGCAGATTTGGGGAAAGCGTTTTCGCCAGAAATCTAATCTGCTCAACTGCCTGCGGATTTTCATCAATTCCGAAAACACTAAAATTGTTCCGCAGAAAATAAACAAGATTGCGCCCGCCGCCGCAACCGGCATCGAGAATGCTCATTTCGTTATCGAATCTATTTTTTAGTATTTGGTCAAACAGATAAATATCAATTTCGCCAAACAACGCGCGCGCGTTTATCATAAATTTAACTTAGCCTAATCTGAATCGGTTACGCTATTCTATTGTAAAAAAATACTCAATAAAAAGTTTTGTTTAACAATAAACAAAGGAGATAAAAAATGATAACAGTCGCTAATCGCATTTATGTTGGCGCGGAATACGCCGATGCTTTTGAGAAAGTGTTTCGTGAACGGGCGCGGCTTGTTGACGAAATGCCAGGTTTTGTTTCCAACCAGGTTTTGCGCCCTGTCAACGAAGGTGACCCGTATATTGTGTTTACGATTTGGAACAGTCGTCAGGATTTTATGAATTGGGTGCGCTCCGACGCCTTCATCAAAGGTCACGCTCAATCAGGCACGCTGCCGAAGGAAGCATATTTCAAACCGAACGTTCTGGAAATGCACGAAGTCGTTCAAGATTCAGCACGCCCCGATTTAGAGCCAGAACCGCGCGGCGGAGCTTTTATGATGCATTAGTTTTTACAGAAGGATTCTAATTTATTGCAGAACGCTGAATTAAATAAGATTTTATAATTTAAAACCGCGCGCCTCATAAAAATTTTTCAGAGACTTTGCGCTAAAAGCCACGGCAGTAAATCTTTTTCGCCGAGCGCATTCATCCAAATGTTGTGACCGACGCCCGCATATTCGCTGTATTTGACGTTTCCTTCGTTTGCTTTGAGCGCTTCGACAATTTGGCGCGATTCGGTGACGGGAACAACCCGGTCGTCAGCGCCGTGAAAAAGCCACGCTGGAGTTTTGCCGACTTTTTGAGCAATTGAAGAAAATCTGTCGCCGTTTCGCAGAGAACTTCCGCCGCAGATTGAAACGAGCGCGGCAAATTTTCCCGGATGCTCGGAAGCGAAATGCCAGACGCCGTAACCGCCCATCGAAACGCCGATCAGATAAATGCGCTTTGTGTTCACATCAAATTCTTCAGTCGTCTGGGCGAGGGAGTTCATCATCATTTCGTCCATCACCGGGTCTGACCAGTAAATTCCCAAACGGCATTGCGGCAGTAAAACAATTGCCGGAATTTGCGCGAAATATTGGCGTACAAGCAAGCCGCCCGTGCCTTCGGTCGGGACAAAACCGCCGCTTCCGCGCTGACCGATGCCGTGAAGAAAAACGATGACCGGCAAACTTTCTTCGCTCTTGACATTTACCGGAACATAAATTTGATAATCGTATTTGTCGGAGTCAACTTGCGCGACTCGATTTTCAATATTTCCTTTTCCGGCATTGCCGGATGCGGCATTCGACAATATTCCGCCCAACATCGACAAAAGCTCTTTACGCATAATTAATCTAAAGTTATGACCTCATTCGGTCATAGTAAATCGCAACTAATATAAACCGCTTTATAATCTGATTTCGCCTTCGGCTCTGCCGAATTGAATTCGAGTTCCCACCGCTAAACCGACGCTTCGCCCCGGCTCGACATCTTTTACGGAGCCGTCGGCGACGTTAATAACCCATTTGTCTTTCGAGACATTTTTCAAACCCCAGAGATTCGGATTTGTCGGATGCTGAGAAACGGCGGCGACGGGCGCGGAGAAATCAAACATTCGCCGGTCGTCAATGTGATGTGGAAACAATTCGGTGTTGTAATTGAGCATTGCAACCGATTTCCCGATGCGAATGCGCGGCGGAAGTCTGAGCGCGACGGCGCACGCCCAGCACAATCCAGGATTTCCGCCGTTTGCTTTGAGCGCGATTGAATCGTAAAAATTCTCCAGTGAACAATGCGGGCAATAAAAAATCGCGTCGCGCAAGCGAATCATCTCGCCGCGCCATTCGCTTTCACGAACGCGCCCGTTTACCGGGTCGCGCAAGCCGGTCGTAAAAGCGCGAACGAAAATATCGCGCAAAAACTGCGGGTAAATCCGCCAGAAAGCGAGCGCATTGTCGTGAATGCCGGGAACCGGACGATTTGAATCGTCGTTCGGGTCGTAGATAAAAAGCGGTTCTTTGCCGTAAAGTTTCGTCATCGCGGGCAAATCGAGCGCCTTAATCGCCGCTTCTTTTTTTCCTTCGAGCGGATGCGCGACCATCAGCATATAAAAAATCAAAACCGATAATGAAAACAAATCTGTGTTCGTGCTAGGTATCGCTTCGCCGCGCACGATTTCCGGCGCCATAAAACGCGGCGTGCCGAGAACGCCCAAAACCGCCGCGCCGTCAACCGAAACATTGTCGTTGTCGGCAATCAAAACATCGCCGTTGTCCGGGTCAAAAAATGCGTTGCCGAAAGAAATATCGCGGTAACACAAACCTTGCGAATGAAGCAGTAAATAGTTGTGCGAAAGATTCAGCCCGGCGGTTGCCAGTGCGCGAAAAGTGGGCTCGATTGTTCGCTTCATCAAATCAACGATATTCTTAAAACGCTTTGGACGCAGCGGCATCACATAGCCGAAACCCGGAACTCCCGCCGCCGTCGTAATCTCCATCGGGTAAAGAAAATGCTCGCTCGGCGCGCCTTTTCTGATAAGCAATTCCATCGAAGCGCGTTGCGCGGGCGTTGCCATATACGGGAAAAACCATTTAACGGCGACCGCCTCGCTTGCGAGTTCGGCTTTATAAACTTCGCCCTGCCCGCCCGCGCCAAGCAGCAATTCGATAGTGCAGGGCATTCCCGAAGGCTCGCACTGAATTACTTGTCCGGGCTTTAAAATGTCATTCATTTATTGATTCTCCAATTCGGCTGTGTTCTGGTTTGCGTACTTTTATTAATGACTGAATTAAACCCCACCTTAGTAGTATGCTATATCAAGCTGCGGATTAATTTGTTAAATTTCCTGCCTGGAAGAAACTAACCGCATTCGGTAATGTAATTTTAAAAAAGTTGCTCCCCACAGCTTTAGAACATGATTTGCTCGAACTTCATTAGCATCATCAACATATACATGAATACTTTCTTTCATCGCATGAAGGTATTTTACCCATGCTTCATCTCCATTCTTTTGCACAATAAAATAGAATCCCGGCTCACCAAAGCCACTACCTGATGAAACCAACGTAAGCGAGCCGTCAGGATGCAACTGAGGCTTCATAATGACGGTAGCATTTCCATTCGGGAGCGGAAAAACGACTTTCATGCACCTTCCTGGAAACTTCGGCGGCTTGCAGGTTGAATAAATTCCAGCATAAATGACTGAGCTGGTCGCAATTAGTTTTCTCAACCAACCTGTCCCAACGATCACACCTGATTCATCAGTCAACTGAATAATATCGCTGGTTATACCTCTGCTGGTTTCAAGCGGTGAAATTGGCATATTAAGCTGCTGTAACCTTCGGCTGAAAAGAGCGGCTATTATCCAACCGAAAGGTTTGAATGCGCCGCACCATTGTGACCATACATCTAAATTATATTTCGTTGTATGTTCGTAGAAATCTATGATTTTCGGATGTATGTTCTCAGGTGAGAATGTATCGCTTCTCAGGACAGAGAAATCTTGCACAAGACCTGCGCCGATAGGATTAACACTCAATTTGAAACGCGAACTTTGAGATAATCTTTCAAAATAAGATTCTCCGATTTGCCTCGTTTCTCCAATTTGCCCTTGCAGCCACAATTCCGATTTGAGGTTAGCGATTCGTCCTGACAGACGCACCCACTTCTGCGTAACCCAATCTGCCAAGTATCCACGTTTATCATCAAGCCATAATACAGAAAGGTTCATATTCATATCACATGCATTCCATAAATTGTCCAGTGTAACGCAAAAGTAGAAATCTAACTTTAGTATTATACAGAACTAATTTTTGTTTTTACTTAACCCGATTTATTCCCGATTATTTTTTCGTTCGACAACCACGCCGTGTTCGGTTTCCCAAGTGGCGATTCGGTTTCCGCGCAAATCGCAACCTTCAACGCTCGCCGCGCTTTTTTCTTTTACGCGCATGGCAACCGTTCCATTGCGGTGAATGTTGCAGCAGCGAACGGCGGCGACACTTTCGCCCTTAACAGAAACACCCGCCTCTGCGTTGTCGTAAATGTTGCAGCTTTCGACGAGCGCGTGGGCTTCTTTGTCAACGAAAACGCCTGAATTTGCGCCGTTGTAAATCGCGCAGCGCCGCAGCGCCGAATTACTTTTTTCAATAATCACAACTTCGGCTTTTTGATTGTCGTGAACTGCGCAATCTTCAAACTTGCCGTAACCGCCTTGGTGAACGAACACGCCGGTATCGCGCCCGCCGAAGATTTTGCAGCTCCGAAAACTCGGATTGGCGGAATCGCTGACGCTGACGTTTGCCAGGCGATGACCAAAAATTTCGCAATTTTCAATCTCGCCCGCCGCGCCGTTTTGCCACACGACTACGCCGCCGTTGTTGCCTTCAAAAACGCGGCAATTTTTTACCGTCGGATGCGCGCCTTGCTTTATTGCAATGTTGGCGTTTGCGTTATGGTAAACGTCGCAGTTTTCTATACGAGCGCGGGCGTTGTCAAAAATGTAAATGCCGGAATCCGCGCCGTCGTGAATGCTGCAATTTTTCAAAAACGGATTCGCATTCGCGCCGTGAATCGCCACGCACGAAAGCGTGTCGGAACTGATGTCGCAGTTTTCCAAAATAAGCGCGCCGTGCGGAACGTCAACAGCGAAAAATGCTCTACCCGTTCTTGCGCCGTTTCCGCGCAACGTCAAACCGCGCACAATCGCTTTTTCGCTTTGCATTTGAAGACAACTTGAATTTGCGGCAACAATTTTAATTTCTTCGGGTTTGCCGTCGCCGATGATTTCCACATTTTTATCAACGACAAGGCTTTCATTATACAAACCGGGACGAATTATTAAGCGTGTATTCGGCGCGACATTTCTTAACGCTTCTCCAATCCGTGCGAAATCACCGTTTCCATTCGCCGAAACGATGACGGTTTTTTGAACAACATTAACATTCGCCGATTGAGAATTTCTTTTTGGTTGAACTTGATTTTGAATCGCGTTTTGTGGCGTTGTCGGAGAAACAGTTGCGGTCGTTTGTGTTTGCGCAGATTTTTGCTGCTCGACAATTTTCAATTCGTTGCTTGAAACAACATCGAGCGCGAATGCCCACGAATTGACCGCCCAACGCGCCGCCGTTTCGGACAAAGCGAGATTATCGCAGAGACGCTGCGACAGCCTTCCTAATAAAACCTGGCGCGGCGTATTTTTTGCAGCGGCGAGCAAATCAAGCGGCACTCGTTCTTCAATCGCCATTGTCAAAACGGAAACCTCGCGCCGAAATCCGCCGCAGTAATCGCGCAGAAGCCCTTCGCAGCGCCGTGCGTTTTCCACAACGGATACGCCGTGCTTCGCTATGATTTCGACGAGTTTTTGACGCGGCAAATCGTTCATTCACTTTCTTTTTCGGCATTTTTATCGGCAGGTTTAGCGAATTCATCAGTGGAATTAGTAACTGTTACGGACGGCGTCGCAGGAACTTTATTTTTGTCTTTTTTAATTGTTATCGTGACCGTTACGTCTTCCATATTTTCCGTCGCCGGTGAATCGGTCAGCGCGGCAATCGCCTGTGAAGTTTCGGGTGAAGGCGGCGTTTCGGTTATCGTCGTTTCCGATTCTGTCTTCTTTTGAGATTTTTTCAGTGCGCGGGGACGATAAACGATGCCGACTGTGCAATCATCGCCGCTGCCCATCTGCGTCGCTTCTTCGAGCCACGCTTTTAGATTTTCATTAACCGTGTCGAAACCGTTTTCCGCGGCGAGCATATTTAAAATATCAGTTCCGGCTTGAAAAAATCCGGGTTCGTTAGCAAAAGAATTTAGATAACCGTCGGTTGAAAGCAAAATCAACGCCGGGCTTTGCTCACCGGAAATTTTCTGCACGAAAAACCTGAAATCGTTTTCCGCTTTCGGCAAACACATCGAAGTCGTTTCATTAGCGAGCAGACGCGCGTCTTCGGGCAGCGGTTTCGTCACTTCGCCCGCCGCCGAAACATTTAAAATATCGCCGTCGCCAAGCTGCAGATAAAGAACGAAATCTTCTTCCATCGCTACCGTTAAAGAAGTCGTCCCGTAAGCGAGAAGCGGATTTTCTTCGATTAACTTTCGGGTGCCGGCGCCGGACTTTTCCTCGAGTTTTTTGAATTCGTCTTCGGCAAACGGATTATTTTTCAGGTGGTATTCAACCGTTTTTCTCCACTTTTTGACAAACTCTTTCGGCAAATACTCCTTTCCTTTGGTTTCAATTTCCGTCAAATCAAAATGCCCACGCCGTTCGTCGAGAAATTCGCCGACGATTTGCGCACTCTTTTTGACGGCAAAACGCGAACCGTGATTGCTGCGAAAGCATTTTGGACTGCCGTGTCCGTCGGCGACCGAAAGAATAATCGGCAAGCTTCTACCTGATTCGCGCACCTGCAAAATCGCATCTTGATTAGGAATTCCGGCGCGAAGATGCGACGCGCCGGGAACGGTTTCGCCAATGATGCGCCATTCGGTTTGATTAGAGTTTTCCATTTTATCTGAAATTTCTGACTGGCAATCGAAATAGAACGTGGATGACGCGAATTTGGCTGATTCTTCTTTAAAGAAAAATCTGCATTAATCTGTTATCCGCGTCATCCACGTTCTATTTCTACTTTTGAAAAATCCTACTTTCATTTATTACCATTCATCTTTTACCATACATCGTCAATCGTATTTTGATTATCGGCGGCATCCGCTGGCTGACCGCCCTGCGGAGTTCCGGCTTGCGCTACTGTTCCGGTTGCTGGCGCGGCAGTTGGAATTGGGACATTTGCCGTGTCCGTTCCAGCCGGAACTTCGGCTCCGGCGGCGGGCGACGAAGCTGATTTCAAAACTGCGGTTGAAGCCCATTTGATGTGTTTGACGAGTGCTTCAGGACTGTTTGCGGCGAGCGGTTTTAGTTCGGAATTACCGATAAATTTTTGCAAAACTTCCGGGTCGGCATCCTGCCCGATTGAAATGGCGATGCGAACCGCTTTCTTTCCCCAAGGCTGTTCCATCAACGCTTTCAAACCACCTTCAAAATCGTCGGTCGGTTGACCGTCGGAAACTAAAACTAAAACCGGCGGCAAAGCGCGGTCACTCATCGGCGGCATTTTTAATTGTTCCGCAACGAGTTCCAAGCCTTTTCCCATATCCGTTTCGCCGTCGGCAGTCAAATCTGCCCATGCGAAATCGGCAACCAGTGTCGGCTGTGAAATATGCCACTGCGCTCCGTTTGAAAATTTGACGGCGCGGACTAAAACCTGCGCGTTTGGGTTGTCCTCCGCCACTTTTTTCATATGCGGAATTGCTTCACGAATCGCCGTGTTGAGCGATTGAATTTTTCCGTCGTCCCCCATCGAGCCGGAACTGTCGGCAATCCAAATAAAATGCAGCGGTCTCGAGGCAAGCTCCCCGCCGGGTCTTTTCATTTCCATAACTATCTCCTTTTGAAATGTCGTCGGTTTTTTAATAAATCTTATATTAAACAGAATTTCCGTTTAGGCAAAATCTTTGCCATAAACCTGGATTTGTTACAAGTAATTCAATAGATGGAAAACTAAACCTTACGCGAGTTTTGGAAAAGCCTTTGCGTTACTGACTTTTACCCAAACCACGGCAATGCAAAGAATGTCAAAATTCACGCGAAAGGCGCAAAAAGAATTTTTGAAACGATAACTAAATACCGCTTATTTAAGTTTGTTCTTCAAAAAGTGTATGAATTCCATATAAACAAAACTAAAAAAATTGATTTCTTTTCTCTTGTATTCGAGTCCGTTTTTGAATAATCGCTCTTAAAAGTTTTGACTTTTCAACAATTCTATTTGCAACTATTCGATAAAAAGAGCATCCTAGTTACGTTAGTCCTTCTCTTGCATCGCGTGCGATGCGCTTGTCAAAACGGTTTTTTGGATTAGTTCGAGAGCAGGTTCGTTTTTAATTACAGAAGTCGCTCTTGAAATTTTTGAGCCGTCCGAAACCCGATTCTTCGCAGCAGACCGTTTTTCTCCGAAGCCAATTCGATTCGACACTTCTTTTGACATTCCCCAATGCGGGAAAAGGTATATAATTTTATGTCATCGAAACTTTATGTAGGAAATCTTTCCTTCAACACAACAACTCAAGATTTGGAAACAATGTTTGGTGAATCAGGTACAGTCGAATCAACTAACATTATCGAAGACCGCGACACAGGTCGCTCACGCGGATTTGCATTTGTCGAAATGTCGAGCAAAGAAGAAGCGCAAAAAGCTATTTCAGCGCTCAACGGCAAAGAAATTGACGGACGCAGTCTTACCGTGAACGAAGCTAAACCCCGCGAAGATCGCGGCGGAAGCGGCGGTGGCAATCGTGGTGGCGGTGGTTACAGCGGCGGAAATCGCGGCGGTGGCGGTTCACGCTGGTAAAAACCAAACCGCTTTATTAACAGCGATTTTTAATAGTTGTCTCCGGTTTATATTTTAGCCGGAGACACTATTTATTTTTAGGCAATATCTGTTGTCAAATTTGGTCAATCCGATTCGGACAACAATTAAAAGAAAAGGGTTTTTATAATGAAAGAAGATTTAATTGAAGTAGCCGGTCTTATTATTGACAAACAGCGTGATGCTTGTTTTAAGGTGCAGATAAATAACACCGAACATATCGTGATGGCGCAAATCTCAGGTAGAATGCGTAGAAATCGGATTCGAATTTTGATTGGCGACCGGGTTGATGTTGAAATGTCGCCTTACGATTTATCAAAAGGCAGAATCACGTATCGTCATAAATAAAAGGTAATTTATGCCTAATCAGCAAGTGAAAAAATTAACTTATTGAATATATTTTTTGTTTCCTTTCCAAAAAGAAAGTTTTTAATTTAGATAAACTTTTAGTGAAAAAGAAAAAGACTAACTGATAATCAGTTAGTCTTTTTCAACTTTTAATTTTCAGCACTATTTATTAATATCCGCGACGATTGCGAATAACACGGTTTGAACGAAATCGGTTGTAGCCTTCTCTATAACCTTGAATAAATCCGGTGCGATAAGCCTGTCTCTCGCGTTGATTATTTTCGCCGCCGGCTCTTCGATAATCCCTTTCTGCCTGAGCATTTGCACGGCGTCTGGCGCGAGCGTCTTCAGCGCCTTCGCGTAAGCCGTCTCGATAACCATCTTGCCGCGCGTCACGTCGGTCTTCACGACGTTCCTGTCGATTTTCTCTCCGGTCTTGACGACGCTCTTGCCGCATCATTGTTTGGGCATTAACATCTATGACTGACAAAAGCATAAAGCCGAAAAGTAAAGCTAAACCTATTCCAAATCCTTTAATTGCACGTTTTGTTGTTTTGTTTGTATTCATCTTAACGCTCACGATAGCAATAAGCGTGCCTTCCAATAAACGTTCCGTTTTCTTGACTTTTACCTGCTGATTAAATTTTTTGATTCGTTTATCAACTCAAAAAAGTATGTAATTAGTCCATTTGAGCTTTATCGAGTTTTAATTGAAATTTAAATTTGCAAATGATTTTTTCAAAAAGCGTTTTTAAACTCTTTTTCGGCAATAGTCAAAAACGATAAAATAACTTATGGGCATTGTTCAAAGAAAATTATCCAAAACCTTCAAAAACTTTTTCGATTCGGAAAAATCGAGCGGAGTTCTTTTAATCATCTGCACGGCGGTTTCCCTTTTAATCACAAATTCGGTTATAGGCGAGAATTATTTAAGCGTCTGGCAAATGTATATCGGTGGTTTGAGTGTCGAGCATTGGATAAACGACGCGCTGATGGCAATTTTCTTTTTGCTCATCGGCTTGGAACTCAAGCGCGAACTTTACAACGGCGAATTATCCGACTTCAAAAACGCGCTGTTGCCGATTATTGCGGCAATTGGAGGTATTGTTTTGCCCGCGCTCATTCACTTTGCGCTTAACAACGGAACACAAACGCAAGCCGGAATCGGCATTCCGATGGCAACCGATATTGCTTTTGCTTTAGGTGTTCTTGCCATTTTGGGAAGCCGCGTTCCGGCTTCACTTAAAGTGTTTTTGACTGCGGTTGCCGTGATTGACGACCTTGGCGCAATTATTGTTATTGCGGTGTTCTACACGGCAAAACTCTCGGTCTGGTTTCTCGTCGGTGCTTTAGCGGTTTGGGCATCACTTATCTATTTGAATCGTTTCGGGCGTGTAATGAATTTGATTCCGTATCTAGTTGGCGGTTCGTTGATGTGGTTTTTAATGTTAAAATCCGGCGTTCATGCGACGATTGCAGGCGTGTTACTCGCATTTGTAATTCCGTTTTCAGACAAAGAAGATGACGAAGAATCGCCTTCATATAAGCTTGAACATTTTTTGCATAAACCCGTTGCCTTTGTAATTCTGCCGATTTTTGCACTTGCTAATACAGGCATCGCCATCGGCGCGGACGCGCTGCAAAGTCTGACCGAAAATAACAGCGCGGGCATTATTTCGGGGCTTTTATTCGGCAAACCCATTGGAATCACTTTGTTAAGTTTTCTCGCCGTCACGATTGGGATTTGCCGCTTGCCGCTTGATTTGAATTGGAAGCACATTTTCGGCGCGGGGCTTTTGGGCGGCATTGGTTTTACAATGTCCATTTTTATTACAAACCTCGCTTTTATCGGCGAGCCTAATGTTATAAACGCCTCGAAAATGGCAATTTTGCTTGCATCGTTAACGGCAGGAACGATCGGTTTTCTATGGCTCAAGCTGTTTGGCGGAGCTAAAGAATCAGACCACGATCTAGATACAATGGATTTTCACATAACAAAAGCGTAGCAAGAATTTATAACTGAAGCAGTTTCAAAAAGAGTTGTTTTTGATACTCACAAAAAGTTTCGGACAGCCTGTTTATTTCTCAACAGTCGAGAAATTATTGTTCGTATCGAGTGCCTCGCGGATTCCGTCAGCAAACAAAAACCACGC
>Ga0136617_10000131_pt1 | contig 53512 bp, 42 predicted proteins | sample AntDrymUQ3222106_2_FD_129672 | JGI IMG/M metagenome (GOLD analysis project Ga0136617, IMG submission 129672) | Polar desert sand microbial communities from Dry Valleys, Antarctica - metaG UQ322 (21.06) | ecosystem: Environmental > Terrestrial > Soil > Desert | place: Antarctica: Dry Valley...
GGCGGCGATCGGTAGCCGCTCGCGGTTGAAGCGACTCCTTGAAGCGCGCCTCGGCCTCGAGATCTTGGGTTAACCTCTTCAGATCTAGTGCCAACTCCTCCGCTGTCTGGTAGCGCTCCCTCCTATCCTTGCGCAACGCCATCCCAATGACTCGCTCCAGCTCCGCAGGCACTTCAGCGTAGCTGGCGAGCGGTGGCGGCTCCGTCTCCAGAATCGAATGGGTGACGTCGGCAGGCGTATCACATCCGAAGGGAGTCCGACCCGTCACCATCTCGTAGAGTATGACGCCCAGGCTCCAGAGGTCTGTGCGCGCATCAACCTCGAGGCCGCGCGCCTGTTCCGGCGACATGTACTGCAACGTGCCCATCACGAGTCCCGGGTTTGTCTGAAGCGTTACGTGGGCCAACGGCGGCCCGTCACTCACAGCGTCCGGATGCAGTCCAAGCTTCGCCACTCCGAAGTCGAGAACTTTGACGATCCGGTCTCGACTGCGCAGCATTATGTTCTCCGGCTTGATGTCGCGGTGCACGACTCCTACCTCGTGCGCCGCCGCGAGCGCTGCAGCGACTTGGGATGCAATGTCGAGTACTTCATCGAGCTTCAGCGTTCCGCGCAACATCTGCTGGCGCAGAGTCTCGCCGTTGATCAATTCTGTGGCAATGAACGGCGTCAAATCGGAATCGGCGATTCGTAAATGGTGATGATGTTGGGGTGATTCAGCGCCGAAGCCGAGCGCGCCTCCTGCTCGAAGCGGCGCAGCCGCTCCCTGTCCTCTGTGAAGTAGGTGGGTAACAGCTTGAGCGCGACGCGGCGGCCGAGCCTTTTATCCTCAGCTAGGTAGACTTCTCCCATGCCGCCGATACCCAGCGGGGCCAGAATTTCATAGTGGCCAAGCGTCCGCCCGACGAACGACTCGGCACGGTCCTGGGCGAGTGCTCTGGCGGCAACTTCAAAAGCGGGCTCGGCAATAAAGGTCCCAGCTTGCTCGTGCGAGGCAATCAGGGACAGAACCTCCTGGCGCAACTCCGCATCACCAGCACACATTTGGTCCAGGAACCCGGCGCGCTCGTCCGCGTCATGCTCCAAGGCGACATGGTAGAGCTCGTCGATCTTCCGCCAACGCTCAGACTTCATCGTCGTTCCGCCCGTCCAACTCCCAGTGTAGCCAAGCCTGGGCGAGACTTCACTCGCGCATCACCGTGCGGGGTGAAATCTTCATCACCTCGGCTGTCTCTTCCACGCTCAACCCACCGAAAAAGCGAAGTTCTCCTATCCGGCCCTTTCGCGCATCGATAAAGGGCAACTCCTTCAACGCACGGTCGAGCGCGATGAAGCCTGTACCCCGCTCTTCGGAGATGACCACCCCCTCGGCAAGGGCGATCCTGCGCATGTTACCTCCGCGCCTGGCCGACTGCCGAGCGCGCGCAAAATCATCCAGGATGCGGCGCATCACCTGTGCAGCCACACCGAAGAAGTTTGCGCGCTTTTGCCATCACACGCTCCTCCAATCAACGAGCCGTAGATAGGCCGCTCGTTGACGAGCGCCGTAGTTTGCAGCGTGTGGCCCGGCCGTTCTCCACTCATATAGTGGCTGGCAACCGATGCAGCTCCTCGTATACGAGAGGGGCTAACTTGTCTAGAGCTGCTTGGTCGCCATCGCTCCAACCCCTGGAGTAGTTTGGTGATCTATGCGCTGAGGTTTGCGTCATCGAACCCAGTCCGTGCGGTGACATTGAGCGCCGCGGATTATAGCACGCATAAATCACTCAGTTAGTCGGATGTCCTTCGGACGGACGTTAAGTTCGTGGCGGACGACGCGGCCTACGCGCGCCCCCACTTGCGACGGTGGAGGCACCCCAGATCGTCAGCACTCCGCTAACCCCGCGCCGGCGCACACGAGGGTTCGCTTCGAGCCCTTCGGAGTTGCCTTGAAGTCCATTCGGAACGCGCAGGCCAGGAGCCAAACTTCTTAGCCGTGTCCTTATATAAATGGTGCCACGCAGTTATAGACTAAAGAAACACCACCACGCGTTTTGGCGGACTTGATAATACTAAGCATCAACCAATCATGGTATTCATTAAGATAAAGTGGGCTGCCCTATCGCTGGCGCAAGCGGGCATGGGCTGAAGGCCCGGCAGGACGCAGCCGATCATTATCGCTAACCGCCAGGGCCTCGATGAACTTCGCTGCAAGCTCATTCGCGTAGGGTTCCCATCACTATTCCTCTCCTCATAACGTGCCCTAAATTACGAGAATATTGATCGTGAGTGTCGCTGGCTGGCCGCCGATCGGCTCGGTTTGGGCGACCCCGACCGCCGCCAATTGGCTGATAGCGATGACCGTGGTGACCGCCAGAGTTAGGTTGGTTATTCTATTTGTTTTCAGAGTTTTGATTCTTTCAGCCGTTAATTTCCCAACAGGAAGCACACAGCGGCAGCGGAGTTCAGAGAAACACACGATGAATACCGATCAGAAAAACTTTTAGTGACCAGCAGATGGAAAGAGATCACAGTGTCCTTATTCTATGATTCGCTGAAATATTCCATGATTCGCTGAAAATAATGCCATTGGACTGTGGTCCAGTGGCGATTAGGATAGAATTACGGGCCCGGCCCAGCGCTTCCTTTCGGCATTCGGAAATACCTCCCGAGTTGAGCGGCATCTGTATAGAGCTAGGGGCTATCGCGCGGTGATGAAGTTGAGATTCGCCCTCTGGGGAAAGGCCATTGCGCTAACACCGACCCCTAATTAAAAGTGATCGCTAATCAACCGGTGACCAAGAGTGGTCTTGTTCTTGTCGGCGTTGATAATTTAGTCACCTTCAGGAGGTTAAGTTGACAATGGCTGTCCGACGCCTTCAGCACGTCGCACTTTGATTTTCACTTCCACTCTTGACCCAAGGCGATTGATGATCGACATCAGACGATCAACTGTGAACCGACTGAGTTCAGCATTGCGGATACGCGAGAAGTCCGCCGCCGCAATCCCGGTGCGGTCATGTGCACTTCGGACGCTTAGACCCTCACGGTCAAGCGCCTTAATGATCTCAGCGGCCAGGATTGCCTTGAACTGATCGGCGTCGGCATTCTTGTACCCGAGATCACGAAAAACATTTCCGCTTCCCTTCACTACTTCCAGTTTTTCGCGTTTCATCGCAAGTTCTCCTTAAGCCTCTTCAAACGGTCCTCGATCAGATCGATTTCATGTTTGGGTGTCTTGATGCCTCGCGTTGATCTCTTCTGAAAGGCATGGACAACCCAAACGTCTTCGCCAAGTTGCACCGCATAGACTACGCGGAATGCGTCGCCCCGAAACGCCAGGGCGATCTCGAACACGCCCGAGCCCAGACCTTGCATGGGCTTTGCAATGTCGGCCTTGCCGCCCTCCGCGGCGATGGTTAGCGCAGTAAGACAAGTTGCTCTCACACCACCAGGGAATTTCTCGAATTCCCTAAGCGCCGCTTTGATCCACGAAACAGGCCGCGTGCTTCTAGTCATTCGCTATCGCTATTTATCGTTTCGCCATTTCGCGAATTGTCTCGTCAGTATGTTGTCATATGTGACAACATCTGTCCAATGATTAGAGTGGGCTTTTCTTGGGCTATTCCAATTAATGAGAAGCCTGGTTTGGGAGCGGCGAAGAGACATTGGCCGTAATTAGGGAGACGCGCCTTTGACGAACCATCGCATTCATTTAAAGGGACTTTTGCCCATTGCTGGCGCTACTCGGCGGAATCGTTTAAGATGCCGAGTCTTCGGGTAGGATTGGTGGGTCGCGTGGTCCAACCGCTCGAAACTCATTGATAATAAAAGGCTTATGCGCGCCCGCTTGGCTCAGTGGTAGAGCACTCGCTTCACACGCGAGGGGTCAGAGGTTCGAATCCTCTAGCGGGCACCAATATTTTTCAATGAGTTACGGGCGACACGGAGTCGCCCGTTTTGCTTCGCTCGCACATTCGCACACCCTTTGATCGTGAAAAGAATGGGAAAGGGCGGTACGGGATGTGACCTTATGATGTAAACGGAAAGCGACTGGCTGGTCCCTGGGTTTCTTGGAAACTATCAACAATAACCCGGAGAATTAGGACTTGACGGCGACCAAGATCTGCGACCTCCCGTTTTCCTTGATCGCTTGCACAATCACGTGGGCGTCGTTGAGGAGTGTTTCGTCTCGGCCTCTAGTCGCTTCCACTCCAAATGCTCCTGGCCCCATGCTCGAACGGCCTGGATAATCGGGCGCACGGTTTCTCCATGACCAGAGATACGGTACTCAACCCGCGCGGGGACCTCTGGATAAACCGTGCGACAGATCAGTCCCTCTTGCTCCAGACTGCGGAGCGTAGCAGTCAGGACCTTGTGGGAAATCTCGGGCATTAACCGGTGTAGTTCGTTGAACCGGCGCGTGCCGGAATCCAGCCAATAGAGGCAAATCAAGCTCCACTTGCCGCCGATAGCATTCAGCGCCGCCGTAAGAGGGCACTTCGTCGGCACAGGTAATTGTGAAACACCAACGCTTTTTTCGGCAGGGCGAGTTTCCATAATGTAACCAAGTTACCGCAAAGTGCATGCTTGCTTTTTTACGCGAGCCGCGCAAGCATGCTGGCGGAGATTGTAAATGATCATCGAAATGCGTACCTATAAAACCAAGCCTGGCAAACGCACCGAGTTTCTTGAGATATTCCGTTCCAAGTCTATCCCGGCACACGCAGAAATCGGGATGAAAATATTAGGCCCATTTCTCGCCGCCGAAGATCCCGACACCTTCTTTTTTATGCGTGGTTTTCCTGATCTCCCTTCGCGTGAGCCGATGAAAGCAAAGTTTTATGAAGCGGAGCTTTGGAAACGCGAACTGGAGAATGTTCTGCTGCCGATGCTGGAAAAGTATGAGGCCGTCGTTGTGGAAGACCCTGACGACCTCGTTCATTGGTAGTGGATCCTTAAGGACGCATAAGAGGGGGAGACCCACTGCAAACAAGGAGACTCAGATTAATGCGGAGATACGTCGCAGTTGCAGCACTGATGGTCGCGGGGTTTTTCGCCGCAGCTGGATACGCGGAGGCCCAGTCGAAATCAGACGCGTCGAGAACAAACATTCAACAAACTCTCAAGGAACGAGATGGGCAGCACGATTTTGACTTCGAGATTGGTAATTGGAAGACTCACTTAAGGCGCCTCCTGCATCCCTTAACTGGATCAACTACCTGGGTCGAATATGAGGGTACCACCGTTGTCCGAAAGGTTTGGAATGGCCGCGCCAATCTGGTGGAGCTCGTGGCCGATGGCCCAGCAGGTCACTTCCAAGGCCTGAGCCTACGTCTATACAATCCCAAGTCCCAGCAATGGAGCCTCAATTTTGCCAGCAGCAGCGGTGGTGTTATGAGCCAACCCACGATCGGTGGCTTCAAAAATGGGCGTGGCGAGTTTTTCAACCAGGAAACATTTAATGGCCGAGCCATCTTTGTTCGATTTGTTATCTCGGATATCACTCCGAATTCTTGCCGTTTTGAACAGGCATTCTCGGATGATGGGGGCAAGACTTGGGAAGTAAACTGGATCGCCACAGACACACGGGTGAAAGAATGAATCTGAAAGAGCTACCAGCCTCTCCTTGGCTTACGTGTTTTCTCCAGTCTCAAGATCGCGCTTGATTTTCGCTGCGGTGATGTCAACGTATTCCTTGACGTGGCGTGTCTGCATGTCAAGAAGTTGGACATTGTCTCCTCGCTTTCCTTTCGCTATCCATACAGTCGTGAAATAGATGGATCCAGGGGCGGCGCGCAAAACGCTTGCCCCTGGCGACCTTCTGCCGCGCCTCCGGCGCTGGTTGATTTCGTAATCTTTGCTTTTTACCGGGTACCCAGCCGCTACCGCAGGCGGTGCTGACAAGCTTTAACGCGAATCAACAGCGAAGGACCTTTGCGAACCCCACCGCGAAGAATGCCCCGGTCGGAACCACTAGCCGAATTTCCAGGTGCTCCCTAGCCGTTTGCCTGATGCCGACCGCGTGTGCGTTGTGGCATTCTTCCTCCACAATGCGGAGTAATGTCCCGCACGACGTAGGAAGAAGGATGGAGGAACGTCATGGGAGCTTCTGAGTCGCAGACGAACAATTCGTGGCTGGCGCTGTCGCAAGGTCTGGTCGCCTGCGTGCAGCGAGTTAGTTCAAGCATCGTGGCGATTGACGCCCGACCGCGGGTGCGGACGAGCGGCGTCGTCTGGCGATCCGGCATCGTCGTCTCTACTAATCACACCATCAGGAGGGAGGAAGAGATCACCGTCACGCTCCACGACGGGCGCAGTCTGCCTGCCGCGCTCGTGGGACGCGATTCCGGTACTGATTTAGCGGTCCTGCGCGTTGAGAGTGAAGACGCAGCAGTAGAGCAGGAAAGTGCTCATATAAACGCCGAACCGGAACTCAGAGTCGGGCATCTCGTACTCGCCGTTGGGCGCACCGACCCGGAGCGCGGCGTGAGCGCGAGTCTCGGCATCATCAATCTCTTGGGCGACAAGTGGCGAACCTGGCGCGGTGGCGAGATTGATCGTCTGATTCGCCTCGACCTCGCCATCCAACTCGGCTTCTCCGGCGGCGCGCTCATTAACACGGAGGGGAGCGTGCTGGGCATCAATACGTCTGCCTTAGCGCGCGGCGCCGGGCTGACTATCCCCGTTTCAACCGTCAACCGCGTCGTTGATGCGCTCCTGATGCGCGGGCGCATCGCGCGCCCATACCTAGGCGTCGGGATGCATCCGGTGGCTTTACCGGAGTCACTGCGGAGTAGACTGAACCTGACTGCTCCGAGCGGATTAATCATGCTCTCCGTCGAGCCGGACGGCCCAGCGGACAAAGCCGGCCTCACGCTCGGCGACGTGCTGATCGCGCTTGATGCCACGCCGACCACCGACACGGACGATGTGCAGGAGGCGCTTGGCCAACACGAAATAGGCCAGGAAGTGAAAGCGAAGATTGTCCGCGGCGGGGAAATCAAAGAGTTGACGATCACACTCGGCGAGCGACCTCGCAGAAGCAAGTAAGCGGGGCCGGCAGAGAATGGAGAAGTGAACGCCCCGTCCCGGACGAGATGTTAAAGAGGCTCACTACGAGCGACCCGGAAGGCAGAGGCCGCTTGACGACCGTGTTCATCATCGCGGTTTCTGAGGTCGTGCGCACCGGGCTGGAAACGCTTGTCGGGTCGGACGAGCGCTTCGCGGTCACGGGCAGCGCCGGAGACTGGGCGGGGCTGGCGGAAGCTCCGCCGCCGGACGTGGTGCTGCTGGATTTGAGTGACGCTTCCGGCATCGGCTCCGCCGAACTGCAGGTCGTAGAGGAAGAACGGGCGGATGGGGACGCGCCCGCGCTCGTCGTGCTCACGGTTGACGTGAGCGAAGAACGGATTATCGACGCGCTCGGCTTCGGCGTGCGTGCGGCGCTATCGCGCAACAGCACAAGCGGTGAAATCCTCGCGGCGATCGAAGGCGTCGCCGCAGGATTGATCGTCATTCAACGGGACGCCCTCGATGCTTTGCGTGATGTGAATGCTTCCACGACAGTGACGGCAGCGAGGCTTTCACCGTCAAGTGCAGAAAGCTTACGGGAAGTCGAGCCGCTCACGCCACGCGAAGTTGAGGTGCTGGCGATGCTCGCCGAGGGTATAGGCAACAAAGAGATCGCGTTGCGCCTGCTGATTTCAGAGCACACCGTCAAATTTCACGTCTCATCCATCTTCGGCAAACTGGGCGCTTCGAGTCGCACCGAGGCCGTTACGCAAGGCATCCGGCGCGGACTCGTCATGCTTTAGGCCGCATGCCATAAGGGCCGGCAGGCATTTTAAGGGTCGGGTTTGAAAGTTATGCGGAACGAAATTGAAGTTACGGGCGAGCAATTCCTTGCGGCAGAAGAAGAGCGCAAATCCGTGGCCTCTGCTGAGCAGGATGATTTTCTGCTAGACGCTTACTCGCAGACAATTATCAGCGTCGCGGAGAAGGTCAGTCCGTCGGTTGTCTATCTCGAGACGCATTATGAGCGGCAGAGCGCGCGGCGGCGGGGACGGCAGACGGCGCTGGGCAGCGGTTCCGGCTTTCTGTTCACGCCAGACGGCTTCATCCTCACCAACAGCCACGTCATCCATGACGCAACCCGTATCGAGGTGGCGCTCGCGGACAGTCGGCGGTTCGAGGCGCAACTCATCGGAGATGACCCGGACACAGACTTAGCCGTTGTTCGGGTCAACGCTCCCAATCTCGTTCCGGCGCAGTTAGGCGAAAGCCAGAAGATCAAAGTGGGTCAGATAGTGGTCGCCATCGGCAACCCTTATGGCTTTCAATACACGGTGACTGCCGGTGTAGTGAGCGCGCTTGGTCGGAGCTTGCGCGCCAAATCGGGTCGGTTGATGGACGACGTGATTCAGACCGACGCCGCGCTGAACCCGGGTAACTCCGGTGGCCCGCTCGTCAACTCGCGCGGGCAGGTCATCGGTGTCAACACGGCGATGATCCCGACGGCGCAAGGGCTGTGCTTCGCTACCTCGATTGACACGGCGAAGTTCGTCGCCTCTCGTCTCATCCGTGACGGTCGAATCGTCAGGAGTTTTATCGGACTCGCGGGGCAGAACGTGCCCCTGTTGCCCCGCGTCGTGCGCTACTTCAAGTTGGCTGTGGAGAGCGGCATTCTGGTCGTTTCTTTCGAGCAGAACAGCCCGGCGCGACAAGCCGGGGTGATGGAAGGAGATCTCATTGTTGGGTTGGATTCTCACCCGGTCGCCGGTATCGACGATCTGCACAAGCTCCTGACAGAAGAGCGGCTGGGGCGTTCGGTGCCGCTCGAAGTCATCCGCCGCACGGAGAAACTCACCTTTCACGTGGTCCCAGCGGATGCTCGCGCCACCGATTGAGGCTCTGGCGGAGAATGCGGGTGCGATTACCGCTACCCAGATAATCTTCAGTCTTTCGCAGCGATACCCAAGGAATTGGATGTCCACAAGGTAACCATCGCCATTGCCGTCCTGGATGCGCACGGCAAACTCGTAACTCGCACGGTGATCGAGACCTCGACCGAGGCGTCAGAATTTCTTAAGGATTCTGGTAAGTTGCAAACAAACAGAATAGCGAGCAGAATAACTTCGCGCCTGAGCACTCTCTTCGATTTCGCAAAACAACTCACGAATTAGCCGCTGCAGAGGTGGAAAATCACATGAGTAGCGACAATGACTCTGGCAATGCAATACGAGGTTCGCTTCGGCTGGCCCCGAACTGCATCGAGCTGGATGAGCAAAAAGCGAAGCTGCCCAGGCAGTTTGTCAACTTCACTTTTTATCGCTCGCGTCCTGAATGGCGATTACTCGCTGATGGCGATAAGCAGCGCTGCATCGATCAATTTGTTAAAGCGGTTGACGACTCTCGCCGTCAATTGTTGATTCATAGCTATTCGACAGTAGGTTTGCGCACTAACGTTGACTTCATGATTTGGAGAATTGGTTCCGAACTCGAGCCTCTCCAGGAGATGACTTCGCGACTGAACGCCACCGAGATGGCCAAGTATATCGAGCCGATCCAGTCATTCCTTTCTATGACCAAGCGGTCGATGTACATCGATCGAGACAATCCTGAGCATGTCGAAGATCGTCTGCACATCATTCCCGGTAAGTCCGACTACCTCTTCGTTTACCCGTTTGTGAAGACGCGCGAGTGGTATGCGCGCACTGCCGATCAGCGTCAGGAGATGATGGACGAGCACATTCGTATCGGCACGAAGTATCGCTCCGTCAAGCTGCATACCACATATTCGTTCGGGCTCGACGACCAGGAATTCGTGGTTGCGTTTGAAACCGACCACCCGGCGGACTTCCTGGATCTCGTGCAGGAGTTGCGAGAAACAAAAGCCAGTTCCTACACGCTGCGCGACACGCCGATGTTTACCTGTCGTCAGCGGAGCATGCCTGAGTGTCTGGCAGCACTGGGTTGATCTTTTCGACTCGCCGCCCAACTTGGCGGTAAGGCTTTCGTTAGGTATGTTCCAACCTCCCACTCCGTCCGGCCACCGTTTGGTGGAATTACCCTAACCATTTAAGGTCTTCACTTGAACTGCGGGAGTAGCGCCCGCGGTGGCGAAAAGTTCCCCGCATTTGAACGTGTTGCGTCAGCCCGCCTGACGGCGCTGGGCCGGGCGAGACACCCGCAGTTCCAGTGGAGAGCTGATATCTTTAGACGGTCTAACACGATTAGTTAACGTCCGTCTCCATCTTAGTGATTGCCGTGCAAGGGTCTGAACGCGTTTTCAAAGATGTAATTCGCCACGCGACGGCCCTGCGTTATCCCCTCGGTCTTATCAAACTTCCAGTGAATCCCAAGATAAATTCGACTCTGGCCGTTCTCTTCCTCAGCCTCCGAGAGCGTCCTGAAACTGCGCGGCATTAGTGGCCGCGGAAATCCGTCGTTGCCCAGCGTCACGCCATTTAACTCATCCGAGACGAAAGTGAAAGCAATATGATCGGTTCTGTAGAAGTTCCGCAATGTTTGGAAGAGCGCGCCTCCGAAGCCAGCATGGCCCGACGGGTACGCCGGAAACGGCGGCGTGAAATTGAACCCGTTGAGATTGCTTGCTGGAGCTCCGAGTGGCGAATAAGTCACATCGCCGTGCGTCCGAGGATTCCCGTCGCCCTGGCCAGTTGGGCCGGTACCTAAGTCTGCCTCGCGATCCCAGTTACCGGGCGCCAGTAGTTGTAGAAGTATTTTGATTCCCAGATTGCGACGCCGGCATCAGCCATCGCAGTGTTAACCAACGCCATCAGCCGGGCCAGTTCCAGAACGTTGTTAGTGTGTCTTTCCTCGGCGATCTGCATAGCGATCTGGTTGTACAGCCGGGGCGGAGCGCACAAGCTCGGCGTTCCGTCATACGCCCAATAAATACCAATCTCGGTCTGCTCGGGAGTGCGTTCGGTAAGCGTCTCGCCGCCGAGACGCTGCACCTCACGAAAGGCGCTTGTATACGCCTGGCTCGTCAATGACGGTGGAGCAGGAGCTCGGAATTGACTGCCCGACCGCAGAACCAACGGAACCACCTCGCCCCAGTGTGCGCCAAGAGCGACTGGAATAAGGCTGATGGGATCCTGCCGCCACTTTCCTGGCTGGTCACTTGGGAAAAAATCGATTCCGAGGAGAGCCTCTGCATGCAGCGAGCCATCATTTCTCTTGAGAGCCAGAATTGCCGCAGCCGCTCGACTGCCCAGAAGGATACCGCGGGCCTTGGCATGTCCATTCGGGATTTCGCTAAGATCTTCCGCGAGTTCCTGGTCAAAGCTAACCGCTTGGGAAGGAAAGCAAGCAACTAGGGTATCGTGAGCTGCCTGAGCGATCGCGCTGTCGATCGAGGTATCTTCATGCACCTGGTGAAGGCCGGTAAAACTCCGATAGCCTCCGACGATTGCGTTTATCGAGTCGAATACCGCAATGTGAACTATTGCCATCGCCCGGCTTGACCTGCCCGGTCCCACTTGTTCCCCGAAGACCCGGATCTCTCCAGGTGCGACGGGTGTATGGTCGAGTCCACTCGCGTTGATCGCAACCTCATTCCAGTGGACGGAAACGCAGTAATGAGTTCCCGCCGCGCCGAAACGAATTCCGTTGCGAAGGTTGTATTTTCCGGGCTTTGTAGCGTTCTCCCCATATCTTGTTGTTACTACGCGTTCCCTCCTGCGCCAGTGCCGAAAAGGTGACGACTAACGCAACGATTGCGATTGCAGGCCCAAACAGTTTTCCGGTTGCCCTCGGAAATTTACGCCTACTGGCTCCGTTTGCGAGCGTCGCCGCCCCGGTAGAGCCAACCTGATTCATGAATCTACGTCTGCTTTGAGATTTGGGGTTTGTGGTTCCCAAGCTGGCAGCCGGCTTGGATTGGTGGATGGTGGTTTGGACGGACTCTTCTTTCATGGGGGATCTCCTGTATGCCTCGGGTTTTAGACTTGGGTTTCAAACATAGGACCGTTAGATTGTGCGTGACAAAAGCCACCACCGTTTTCCGTTTGATTGAAAGACCAAACTCGGCAAACTGTGGTTGCTTCGAACTACGATTGACGGGTGCTTTGAATCACGAGTTACGATTCAAGAGCGCTCTGAATGACGTTTACGATTAACGAAGAGAGAGAGTCTGGGACTTACCTGCCTGAACCTTATGTAAGGAGCTGCTGACAATCAGCACTTGGAGCGTTTCCTACGGTGGCTAATTCATACCACAACTGATTACTTTGCGATAGCTTTTTCCGACGCCCCCGGCTCTCCCACTTCTGCAGGCGGTTCGCCTAATAGCACAACTTTTCGAATTTGCAGGGTCAGGAAGGGGGTTAAGCGCTGGCCCGGGAAGGATCTGAAAAAGACAGTGCGACCTGATATCCGGCTTAATCAACCCGCACTGGGGTTGAGTGTATAGTTAAAGACGTCTTAACTAATGCCCTATTCAGCGCTTCAAACTTCGCCATTGGTTCCCGGAATCAGCCCGGCGCGAATTTACTATCGCGATCAAGGTGAAGGGGTGCCTCTTTTCTTTCTGCATGGGGGATGGGGATTTGAAATGTACCCCTTCAACCGTCAGAAGAATCGCTGCGCAACGATTACAGGGTAATAAGTCCGGATCGCAGCGGTTACGGTCGCTCGCCTCGACTCGTGGCAGAACTGCTGTCGGACTTTCACTATCGCGCTGCCACAGAGACGCTGGGTTTCATGGATTCGCTGCGTATCGAACGCGCGTTCTTCTGGGGGCATAGCGACGGTGCTGTCATCGCTGCTATCCTTGGATTCACAGCACCGGAACGCGTCAGCGGATTGATCCTCGAAGCCTTTCATTACTACCGGTTCAAACCGGCGTCCCGAAAATTCTTCGAGGCGCTTGCGTATAAACCCGAAGGCCTGGGCGCCGAGATTTGCGAGAGGTTTGCCCGTAAACTCGGCGCGGACTGCTGGCGCCAACTCATCACCACTCACGCCAAAGCCTGGTTACAAATAGCAAAGGAAAGAGCCGGGCCATCCGACGATCTGTACGCCGGCAGGCTTCGCGAAGTCATCACTCCGACTTTGTTCGTTCACGGCCGCCTCGATCCCCGCACCGAGCCCGGTGAGTTAGACGCGGTCCGCCGGCAACTCCCACAAGGTGAAATGCATATTCTCGACAACGGATCTCACAGCCCGCACAGCGAGAGCGCCACCACCGATCTGACCACTCGGGTTGTCACTAAATTCCTGAGAAAGATTAATAGTTGAAGCGAAGAGCGCGGTTACTTACGGTGAAAGCCATTGTATAAAGTAGCCTCATATAAAGTAGCCTCTGGGATCGTTCCCCGCAGAATTCTATTCCTCGAGTTCCAATAGGGTTGTCCTTTCTCAATCTTCCTGCAAAAACTTCGAGCCAAACAACGGTTGCCCGCCGAGCGAGGTGTAGAAACCGTAAAGGGCAAGCGCGAGGCAGATGATGAGGGCGATGGTGAAGTCGATTGCGTACCAGGCACTGAGTTTGGTTGTGATGGGGTAGAAGATCGACAAGTGGAAGAAGAAGAGTGTAGAGATCACCGCCAGCAGGCCATAGCGTTTGAGCGCGAAGAGTACGAGGAAAGCCGACAGAGCGGTGAACGGAATCATCAATAAGCTCGCCTGCGATATCAACGTAGTGAATAACGTAACGAGAAGCCAGAGCGCCACGAAGGCTAGCCGCTCGCGACGCAGGACAATGACAAACAGGAGCAACAGGAACAGGGGAATGAAAGCCTGAAAGAGTGCTGCTGAGAGTTGTTCTGCGAACCGGCCAAAGAAGAGGTGCGCGCCGATTGCTAAGCTTCCGGGAGTGATAGCCAACCACGAGGGTCGTCCAATCCATCGCGGAACGGCGTTAGAAAGCATTTGGATGAGTATCATGCCGGCGCCGATGACCGCGCCCAGCAGAATATCGCGCCCGACGAGTGGGTCACGATAGTCTCCAGCGAGGAGTCGGCTCCAGGAGATGATCCACCCGGGCCAACGCCGCCGGACGAACGGCTCAAGCGCGACATAGAGTAACCACAGAAAACTCGAACTGAAGACTGAAGTCGAGAGATAGAGAATGAACAGTTGGAACTCGCGCGCCGGCAAACCGTTATGATGCTCCACAAAAAGCCAGACCAGCATCAGTACCGTGAAGTATATGAGTGCCACGCGGGTTGCGCCCCGGCGGTCACCGCGCCCCAGTTGCAAATTTCTACGCGCCAGCACCACGCTTCCAACCAGCGCAATGAGAAAAATCGCAATGAGGATGAAGGTGAGAGCGCGGTCGCCTCCACTCTGCGGCGGTTGCTCCTGCCGCAGAGGCTGATCCCAGGGATAGATGGTTTCAAAGTAAATGAGTTTGCCGCGAAACGCCGCCGCCTCAACGTGGGTTTTTAGTTCAGGGTGCGCGGGGTCTGCACCATCCCACGCGGCGCGCGCGTCATACGCATGCAAGGGAACGGAAGTTGAGGCTACTGACTGGAAGTTGGCGATGTCCAAACCCGCCTCGCGAAAAGGTAGCGACCAGTCGGGCGCGGAATGATCATCCCCGGGCGGTTCACGTTGCGGCGGAACGCCGATGAACCAATGCAGTCGACCTTCCATGTCCAAATAGACGCTGGCCATTCCCGAAACGTCCAGCGCCGGCTTATCTACCTCTATATCTTCAAACGTTTCGAAATAACGCGGACTCTGGCGATACCAGAAACGATAAGGGCCCGGCCCTTCGGTGCGCATCTTTTCCCAGCGCGTGGGAGACTGATCGTGGGCGGCGATGTAGTTGAGATAGTCATCCTTGAGGATGACTCCATCAGCGCTGTCGAGCGGCTCCTCTGGGTAACCCAGTTTTCTAATCACATCACGCGCGTGGGCGCGCAAAACTTCCGGCGATTTGTTGAGCGACGTCATGCGATAGACAGCCGCGTACTTTGTGAGCCAGCAGCAAAGCGCCAACAGAACCAGGAACGAGGCGAGGAGCGCTCCCGCGATGGCGGGACGAAGAATGCCTTGCTTTGGCGCTGCGGCGACCATCTCCGGTGAAGGCGTCTCGCCGGCAGCGAGCGCTGCGGCGATCGGGTCCCCGCCAGGAAGAGCAGCGGCGACTTGCAGTGCTGACGAGGGGCGCTCGGCCGGATCTCTTTGAATGCAACGATCTATGACGCGCTCGATTATGGGATCGAGGTCTTTGACGATTGAGGTGGGAGTCGTTGGCGCAGTGTTGCTGCGCCGCAGCTTAATCAACTCGCCAAGCGTCGCCGCCTCGAATGCTTTCTTGCTGGTGAAGAGCTCGTAAAGTAACAGACCCAGCGAATAAATATCACTGCGGACAGTAAACGATTCCCCTTCCAGCTGTTCGGGAGCCATGTAAGCCGGGGTTCCGGCCGCTAGTTCATCGTCGCGAAACTCTTCCGCCAAACCAGCTAAACCAAAGTCGAGAATGCGTGCATTACCGTCGCCGTCGATCATCACGTTCGCCGGCTTCAGATCGCGATGCAGCACACCGACATCATGAGCGGCATTGAGTCCGGCGCAAACCTGGCGAGCGAGCTGAATTGCCTTGTCGACAGGAAGACGACCAATGCGGCGAAGGAGGGAAGAAAGTTCCTCGCCTTTAATGTATTCCATCGACAGAAAATGGCGCCCGTCTGTCTCACCAATGTCGTAGACGCGGCAGACGTTTTTGTGGCTCAGCTGTCTGGCAACGCGCACTTCACGATGAAAGCGTGCGAGCGCCGCTCCGTCGGTCAACAGATGATCAGGCAGAAACTTGAGCGCGACCGGTTGGCCCAGCTTCAAATCGTCCGCGCGATATACTTCGCCCATGCCGCCCTTCCCCAACAATCCGACAATGCGATACCGTTCGGCAAGAATATCTCCCGGAACAAAGCGCGCGTTGTCGATGGAGTCGAATGAAGGTGTTCTGTTTGGCGACGGCTTATCGGACTTAAGAGACTTACGGGACTCTTGGGATTCGAGGCGTCGCGTGGCGGCATCGTCTACTGACATGCCGCAACTCGGACAAATATCAGAGTCGTTGCGAATTTCGCTGGAGCAGGAGGGGCAATAGATCCTGAGAGTCATCCGGGGCGCATTCTAGCAGAGTAAGCACACGCTTTGCAGAGACTCAACGAATAAGGAAACGGCCGGGAGGTTACCCGGCCGTTTCGTTTTGCACCTTGCCCGCGCACCGATCTCTCGTAAATGCCCTCGGGCTGCGCCATTCGTTCCAGTGCTATGTTTGTTTCCCGGCCTTGTTCCGAATGAAGGCGTAGTTCAGTTGGGGCAGGGAATTAAACGCTGCGGCCTTGGCGGAAAACTCCTTGGCTTTCGGGGCGTCAAGTTTGCCCTGATAAGCCTGGGACAGGCGATAAAGATTCTGAGGGTTCTGCAGGTTTGTCTGTTGCAGTTCGGCAATCGCGAGACTATAGTTTTTTTCCTCGAGGGCGATCAGGCCGGCCAGTTCATGGGCCTGTTTCAACTGCGCTGGATTTTTCGAGGCCTCAGCGCCCTTGCGAAACTCCTGACTTTCCGCCTTCGCGACCGCAAGATTCTTTTTACCGAGCGCAACGCGGGTCAAGTTGAAATGCTGAAAGACCTTTGCGTTGTCCTTAATCTCCTGGGAAAGATTCGAGTCAACAGTCGTCTTCAGCCCTCGCTCGAAGGCTTGCTTTGCTTCATCGTACTTACCGGCTTCCAGGAGAACGACGCCTTTTAGTTGCAAGTCACCCGCCAGGTTCGGCACATCGGAGCTCTTTTCACCGAGTGCGTATTGCTTGTCCACTTCAGCGAGTGCCTGTTCCACCTTTCCACTATCCACCGCCAAAACGGTCAGGGCAAACAACGCCGTGCGACGTTCACCGTCACTCCGGGCTTTAGAAGTGATCTTATTGAACTCCGCCGCTGCCTCGTCCGGCTTGCCCTGGTACATTAAGGCTGCCCCAATTCCCAAATGTGAGCTGATGAAGTTGGAGTCGATCGCCAGGGCCTTCTGATATTGGGTGATGGCGTCGTCAAACCTGCCCATCTTCAAAAACAGCTCTGCGAGAGAATCATACGGATTCGGATCGTTGGGGATGAGTTCGATGTATTTCTTAAACGACTGTTCGGCCTCCGAGTAATTCCCCTTTTGTCTGAGGGCGTAGCCGAGGATGTTGTAGGCGGGCGAATATTTGGGCGCCAGTTCCGTCGCCTTCTTGTAGTGAAGGATTGCCGAATCAAAGTCCTGCTGGCCAAAGAAGTAGCCGCCAAGAATAAAGCGAGCCCGCTCATCGTTGGGATAGGCAGCCACGAGCTTTTCCAGAGTCTCTTTTTGCTTTGATGCGTTGCCGTTGGCCCCGGCTTCCGTGCCAAGGATCAAGAGTCGCTCACCCTCCGATGCCTTTTCTGCCAGGCTTACTGCCTTCTTAAGATGGTCGAAAAACTCCTTGGCGGTGGGGGACACACTTGCCCGATTGAGATGGGCGAGAGCGAAGGTGGGATCGAGTGAGATTGCTTTATCAAAATGTTGGATCGAATCCTGGATAAGCAATCTTTCGGCAAGATCACGTCCCTGCAGGAATTCCTTTCGCGCCTCCTCTGACGCGGTGGTGTTGAGAATTTTGCCGCTGTTTGCGGTTGCTTGTGCCGGGGCGGGCTCCGGGGCCGCACTGGCGGTTTTATAACCAACGTGGCTGAAACCAGGCAGAATGGTCGCACCAATAAGCAAAACCAGGGTCGGGAAAATAAGCGTGCGTTTTTGGGATTTCATAGATTTCATAGTTTGCCTCCAGAGAGCTAGGGCGTTCCACCTGGCCAGAATCGAGTGATAGCGACCGGATCCCGGACCAGGAAGGTTGCGATTGGCGAGTTCGTAAATTGATCGGTGATCCGAAATTCAACACGCGTGGTGTAAATTTCGGAGGGCGCGAGAATAGCGAGGGACTGCGCGCTAGTCAACAAATGTTATTTGAGAAAGTTCTACAGGTATTTGGAGAACCAGTCACTGATAGGAGATCACACGGAATATTTAACCGAGAAGCGGTAGAGGGGTTGAAAACCCAAAGGGTCCGAAGGTAATTTGCGGGTTCAAAAGATTGCGCCAGTTGAGGGAATTTGCAGGTTGGGAAGGTGGGCAAAGCGTAGCGCGCCCCCGCTCCAGCGCAAGCGTCGTTAACGTTAGTCTTCTTAAGGTTACGCGGGATCGAGTCTGCATAAGAAGGCAGCGGTTTAGCGAGCGAAAGGCGCTACGCTGGAGCCGGGGGCGCTACGCTTTGCCCCCCTTCCCAACTGCAAATATCCTGAACTCGAATTGTCAATTCAACGTTGGGTACTCCCCATCATTCACCCGCGCCGGAGGTGTTTCCATTGTCGAACTAAAGTGAACGCGGCGGTCGAGCGGGCGGGCGGGGGAGAACTTGGGACTGCCATTTTTGAAACTCGTTTCGCAGTTGGTTGAACATGGCGGGATTCTGCTCTTGGTAATTGGCCTGCTCTCTTTGATCAATTGAAAGATCAAAAAGATACTCTCGCGTGCCGTCGTTGAGATACTTCCAACGGCCGTGACGAACGGCGTCCTGATTAGAGTTGCGCCAGAAAAGAGTGCGGTCGGACGAGGGTGTTGGGTGTCGGGTGACGGGTGTCAGGGGTGGTGTGCCGCGGAAGGCCGGCGTTAGGTCGATGCCGTCGAGCGGATAATTGGGATCGGGTTTAGTTTGTCCAGCAGCGAGAATCGTAGCCGTCCAGTCCATCGTGATCGACGTTTGCTCAGAGACGCGACCGGGGGGAACGACACCCGGCCAACGTACAATCGCCGGCACCCTTATGCCGCCTTCGTACAACGAAAACTTCTGCCCACGAAAAGGCCAGTTGTAAGAGAATCGCTCACCGCCATTGTCACTGGTGAAAATCACGAGGGTATTGCGATCGAGGTTAGCCTTCGTGAGCGCTCCCAGTACCTCGCCAATTCCATCGTCCAAGCTCTTCATCATCGCGGCATAAGTTCTCAGAGAACCTCCAGCCGTAAATCCATCGTATTTCCGCCCTAACGCGCGGCTCACGGCGATGTCCGTCGGACCTTCCCAGGGCCAGTGAGGCGCGGTGTAATGAAGGCTCAGGTAGAACGGGCGGTCGCGGCTCTCCCGCTCATCGCGTTGATCTCTCCGCGAGATGTATTCGACGGCTCGAGCGGTAAGCATGTTTGTCAGGTAACCAATGCGCTCTACAGGAACCTTTCCCTCAAATAGATCGCCTTCACCTTCCATATCCTTGTGGGTAAAAAAGTCTACCGCCCCGCTCATAATCCCGAAGAACTCTTCAAAGCCACTTTGCGTGGGCCCAAACTTTGGCGGATAGCCCAGGTGCCATTTGCCGATGAGCGCTGTCTCATAACCGTTTTTCTTGAGCAGGGAAGCAACCGTCGGATGCTCGGGGGGAAGACCCAGAGTCTCCAGTTTGTCACCCAGAACACTCCTTTCGTGCAGCGGTTCTTCAAGCCCAACCGGCGTTCTCGCCGGGTAACGGCCAGTTATGAACGCACACCGTGTCGGCGTACAAACAGGCGATGCTGAATAAGCATTTACGAAGCGGACGCCGTCCCGGGCGAGCCTATCGAGGTTTGGGGTTTGGTAGTCAGGACGTCCGTAACAGCTTAAATCGCCATAACCAAGATCGTCGGCGAGAATGAAAAGAATGTTTGGACGACGAGTCTGCGCTTGTGAGAGTTTAGCCGATGCTGCGAGTGCTGCGCCCGCGACGGTGGCGCCGACAAATTCGCGCCGACTAATTTTGCGTTGCATGGCCGCAATCGTAAAGGGACGGGGCGACGAAGTCCAATGTCTAAAAGCCAAAGTTTAAATTCAAAGCTCAAAGGTCCGGCGTTGATTCTTATATTTAAATTGTGCGAAACGCAAAAGGGCGGGGTAATTTGCAGAGTACTATCGGCCCCAAACGCAGCCCCGAGAGGTGACAGAATCCGCTCAAAGAACTTGATAGACCAACTTAGATGTCTGGCTACCCTCAGCCGCGCCGCGGGCGCTAGTTAAGTTGACCAGGTTGGACTTTGATCATCTGACTTCGGTAAGGTTGAGAACGATGGCAACGGTTGCGAGAAGGTTTTTGATACGCGGCGGCGTGCAGGGCGTGGGCTATCGCTTCTTTGCGCAGCGCGCGGCGGCGAAGCATCAGGTTGTCGGATATGTGCGTAACGAACCCGATGGAAGCGTAGAAGTATTAGCAGAAGGTCCAGCGAGTGATATGGAAGCTTTCAAAAACGAGCTGGCGGCTGGTCCGCAGTGGGCCACAGTCGAGCAACTAGAAGAAATAGATCTGGATCCGAGTGGAACGTATACGTCGTTTAGGGTTGAGCGGTGAAGGAGGTGCCGGTTGAAGACGGGTACCGGGTGCAGGTGCCGGTTGACACCCGCCACGCGTGACCCGAGATCTAATTATGGACAATCTAAAAAAACTTATTCGCGAAGTGCCGGACTTTCCCAAAGCCGGCATTAATTTTTACGACATCACAACCCTGCTGAAGCGCCCGGAAGGGTTGCGCGGGACCGTCGATGCGCTGGCAGCAGAATTTGAAGGAACTAGAGTTGACGCAGTGATTGGCGTCGAGGCGCGCGGGTTCATCTTTGCTCCGGCCCTTGCTTATCATCTCGGCGCGGGCTTCGTGCCAGTACGCAAACCGCGCAAGTTGCCGGCCGAGTGTGCGTCTATCTCCTACGATCTCGAATACGGCCAGGACACGCTGGAAATTCACCGGGATGCGATCGTCCGCGGACACCGCGTGATCATTGCGGACGACCTGCTAGCTACTGGGGGCACGGCCAAAGCGGTTGTTGACCTGGTTGAGAGTTTGGGCGGAACGGTGGCGGGGCTAGTGTTCGTGGTTGAGTTGGAGTTCTTACCTGGCCGCAAGAAGCTTGCAGGCTATGACGTGCGATCGTTGATTAAGTATCAATCGTAATAGAAGCCGTAAATGATCCACGGAATCACTCGAAGTAAACACGAGTTAAGGTTTCAATTGCGTGCCGTTTGGTGAGGTTTCTCGGATCGGTTGTTTTTGATCAGCCTCCCCAGGTTTTTTACGGCCACTGAATAACCTTTGACTTCGGCTTGCCGGAGATAATGCCCGATGGTGGGGGTTGATTACCCGTATCTTCATTAACGCTCCGCGCTGGCGTAGAAGGCACGCTACGGCTTAGACTCATCTCCACTCTAAGGGGGGCCGGTTTCGGCTGCTCCTCAGCCACTGGTGGTTGTTTGGATTTTACGGCTCGCGAGACCGATCGCTGCTTCCGCGCAGGCGCGACGGGGCGGGACATAGACGTTGTAAACGAGATTTGACTCTTATTCTCAGAAGGATGGGAAACTCTACCGCCAGACCATAGGTGAGCGCGACTCTCGGTTCCGCTCACCGTGGCAATGCCGGCTAAACCTTTTCCAGATACCTCAGCAGATTCAAATTGGGAAGTCGACTCAACGCTCTTGATATCACCCGTCGTTTCTTTAATGTCCTTTGCAGCAGGTGCCGATCCAATGGCTGCAGAGGAAGTTTCCACCGTGCCGGGAGTATTAGTTCCAGCTCCCGCAACTGGGTTACTGGGCTCCGTCGGTAAGGCAGTGTGTTTCGTGACAGCCTCTTCTCGCCGTTCTCCCAAAGTTATATTAATTTTCGGAATCAAGTACGCGGCAGTACCACCACAGATAAGCAACACTGCCAGCGTCAGAGCTACTAGATTTTTCGGACTCGAAGTAATACGAGCCACGAAGGCTGATGCGGGACGGAACTCGGGCACCACCAAAGGAGGCGGATCTTTGATTTCGGGCAGAGTTTTTGGAGCTCGGACTGGTTGTTTGATGACAGGGTGTGCCTGAGCGTGCTCGGCCTTGTCGCCGGGGAAAACGTCTGCAGTCGACTCGCTCTTTCTCTCTGTGCTTTCTTCAGTCACCGGCGCAGGCCTCATCGCGAACGCATTCTGGGAAACGCCCGCAAAGCTGTCGTACGTGGCGCGAATTAGTGGCGTCAGGCCCTGGTCGCTAATCGCGCCACTCTCGGTCTCAGTAACTTTAGTGACTTCGGTAACCGGTCGAACTTCCTGAATACCCGTCTTTGCCAAGTGCGTTAATTCGTAGGTCCTGTCGTCGAGTCCTTTTGCTCGTGTTACTTGCGCTGACATCTTCGCACTCCCTGCTGATTTAGTGCTTAACGGTAATCCGGTCACCTGGTTGAATCAGTGGATCTGCCAGTTTACCGGTATTGATATCTTTTAACTTGAAACGGGTCAAAGCTAGAAATCCCTTGTCATCGTCGCGCGCCACATGAGCTTCTTTGGATTCGCGACTCAAACCTCCGGCCGCAAAGATGGCCTGCGTAAGAGTCAGACCTGGTCGAAATTGTCTTTCACCGGGTGCCTTGACCTCCCCCCCAACATAAAAGAACTGTTTGGGGTTTGCTTGTACAGTTATTACATCACCGGAACGAACCAGTAGATTCATCTGCGCTGGTTTGGAGAGATCTACAACCAGCACCTCACCGGTCTCATGCCTGATGAGTGTGGCACAGCCGGCTTCAGGCGCCGCCTGCGCGTCGGCAATCACCACATAAAGCGGAATAGCTTCGCGGCGCAGGAGTTTCGTGCCGGGTTCCTTCACCAGTCCGCTGACGATAATTGCATGGCTCAGATACTCACGAACGCCGACCAAAACTCTGGGGTTCTCGTTGACAGCCCGACGTTTCAAGTCAGCCTCTAATCGAGTCCTCGTTTCTTCCACCGTGAGTCCGGAAACTGGTAGGGGTTCAGCGAGCATCGGGTGCTCAAGAAGTCCAGTCGGAGTGACAGTAAATAAGGTTGATTGAGTCGCCGGCGCATCGCCCAGTCGGACATCAAGAATGTCTCCAATACCAATGTGGTAGACCCTCGTCAAGTCGTTTGCTTTTGCGGTTGACACTAACGTTGAGTTGTTCGGATGCGGCTCGGCCAATGCGTTCAGCGAAACCGGAACGCCGGCTGCTGTGTCGTCGGCAGGTCGCGAAACTGTCGGAGCGATTTGTGACACCGGGACTGAAAATGCCTCTTTCTCGATGACGAGAGGTGGCTTCGTCTTCACGGCCATAGCGTAGGCTTGATCGAGCTTTGCGGCAGCCTCCTTGTCTCTTGAATCAAGCTTCACGGCTTGCTCAAGGGACTGAATCGCTTCCTGCCAACGGCCCTGGTCGAAAAGAGCAAGACCAAGACCGTAGTGGGCGTTGGCGTAATTCGGGTTGAGATTGACCGCCTTTTGAAATAATTCCGACGCCTGCCGGAAGAGTCCGCTGCGGCCATATTTAACACCCATCTTATAGAGTCGCTTTGCTTCCGCACTCGCTTGCGGGGAAACTTCCGGACTCTTAGCCTTGTCTTCCGTCTTATTCGATGTGCTGGAACCGTTGGCCTCGATAAGGGCGTCGCCGCGCAGCCCCGCACGGGTGATGTGCCCCTGGCCAGGTGTAGCTTCGCCGTGACCAAGAATTGCGAAGAAGACAGCGAGGACTATTAAGTGCTTATGCATGTCCACCCCCGGATGAAAAAGTTTACTTCGAATTTCCCGAAGCGACGGCTTCGAGCCTCCCCTACGGTTTAGAGACAACAAATGCCGACGGGAAGAGTCGGCAATACTGATGTTGGGACATCAGTAGAATCACAGCAAATCTGTTGCGTACTCTATATCACGTCAGGCCGCGAGTCAAAGCTTTTCGGGGTGGGGGGTATGGTGCAATCCGGGAGGCGGCGACCCGAAGTCTCAAGAACGGAGGGCGGCACCTATTGCGGAAATGAGTCTTCACTCCGGTTCGTCGCTACCTCATAGATGCTCACCAAAGCGTGACATAAGAGAGACGCAACTGGCGCCGCCCCGAAGGCCCCTCAAAAGAGGAACGCCCCCTCGAGTACAAAACGCTAAGTCCAATAATGTCAATAACTGTGTGGCCGGCGTCTTGAGCCGTGAGTTAATAACGCGGCCCGCCCGCGTCGTATTGAAAAGGCGTCAGCACCTCGCCATACTCGTAGGCCTGGGGATGTTGAAACTGTTGCGCGATGCGATTCGACGAGCGCGATGCTTGGTGCGCCCTTTGCGGGGCGGGTTGTGTTTGTCGGACACGATTCAGGATCTGCACCCTAAGCCGATTGCCTCTGTCTAGCCTGCAGCGCTTTCGAGGCGCTAGTTGAGTTAACCGGCGTGCTGGAGCGCTATCCCGAATATGGCAGGGTGCCATTCTTTCACAAGTTGGACCCGGTCCATCCGCTACCCCAAGCGGGCCGCTTGCTTGGAGCGCCGTCGCGCTCCGCGTTTCTGATGTTGGTAGAATGGTAGCCGCTGCTGGTGCCGCACAACACCGGTACTCTAAATGGCTCTACTCCATCGGCGGTGCCTTTACCATTGACTCGTCTCCCTTTACTATCTACCCGCACGTGCTCCCGTAGCTCAGTTGCATAGAGCGTCCGCCTCCTAAGCGGAAGGTCGCGCGTTGGAATCGCGCCGGGGGCACCAAAAAGGCACTAGGCAGACGGCTAGAAGCAGGAGCAGGAACAGGAGTTGGAAGCAGGATCCGCAGTTTGGAGCAGGAGCACGTCGAACTTAGACATGAGGAAGACCCGGAGTAAGAAATAAGATGCCCGCTGAAGACTTGCAAGACTTGATCGATGCTCTCACGCAGACCCCCAAGACAGTGGCCGGTCTGGTAAAGGACCTTTCAGGACCTCAACTCAGAGTTAAAAGTTCCCCTGAAGAGTTTTCCGTAATCGAGAACGTCTGTCATCTACGCGACATTGAGATCGAGGGTTACACGGCCCGCATCAGTAAAATCCTGAGGGAGAACAAGCCGCTTCTGCCGGACATCGATGGCAGCCGCCTGGCTGTCAAGCGCGAATACCAGCGTCAAGACCTGTCGAAGGCGCTGCACGCCTTCGCCGAAGCGCGTAAGCGGAACACTCAAACACTACTAGGTCTGGAGACTGAGCAATTCCATCGCGAGGGCACTTTGGAGGGCGGGGGGAGCGTTACCATCCGGGGGCTCGTCCTCATGATGCGCGATCACGACGCTGACCACGTTCGCGAGTTGTCATCCCTTCTCGGGCGACCTAACATTGCAACTAGCTAAACTCGACCAGTTTAACGGCAACTTCATCAGCGCGGGGATGGTCAAACCTTCCTTTCCGCCGGCGAGTACCGTTCAACGTTGCGGTCAGTCGGAGCCGATGCTGATTTACAAAAGTCGAACAATCGTTGCACCCAAGCCTCCTGCGTCCGGTGGGGCGTCAGTCCAAGTGTCCACAAACGATGTTCTGGCTAGAACAGTGAGAACGATCTCCCGTTGCACACCGATTCCTTTTCCATGAATGATACGCACGCTTCGAAAACCCGCCTCGTGGACCTGCTCGAGATACTCTTCGACCACCCGCTTTACGTCTCGAGGGTGCAGTGTATGTAAGTCGATTACATCCGTGATTTCGATTGTGACTGGTTCTGGGAAAGGGTTGAACGGATCGACGTTGTCGTCCGCTGTCCACTCAAGATCCGTAATGTCTGGATCGGAATCCCTTTGTCCCCAGAAAAATCTCTTGAAGTGATCTAAGATGCTCATCCTAATTCACGCTCAGCGGTTTAGAGGTCCATGAACCCAAAAATTAGCTGAGCTTGAGCCTTCCTTTTGAGATCGTGCACCCCAGTAAACCGCACCGGTACTTAAAGTGTCGATTCTTGACACCCCCGTCGGGGCGCTTGTACACTCGCGGTCTTTTCAAATCCTAACATTCTCCATAGAAGGATCTTGCAGGGACAACCGAAGTTTGGATCATCTTTGCCTGCCTCGGGAAAGGACTGAACTAATGCGAACTCGAAACAAGATTACCGTTGTGGGGGCGGGCAACGTTGGCGCGACTGCTGCTCACTGGCTGGCTGCAAAAGAACTGGGCGATGTTGCCCTCGTCGACATCGTTGAAGGTGTGCCCCAAGGCAAGGCATTAGACCTGGCCCAGGCGGCGCCCATCGAGGGCTTTGATGTTCGCCTCACCGGTCTCAATGGTTATGAGGGCACCGAAAACTCCGACGTGGTCATCATCACCGCGGGACTGCCGCGCAAACCAGGCATGAGCCGAGACGACCTCTTGAAAACCAATGCTGATATTGTAACCAAGGTGGTGGACGAAGTTGTTAAGCGGTCGCCTGAGTCAATTCTAATTATCGTGTCAAACCCACTCGATGCAATGTGCCAGGTGGCCCTGCGACGTTCGGGTTTTCCCAAGCATCGGGTCTTCGGCATGGCCGGGGTACTGGATTCCGCGCGCATGCGTTGTTTTCTGGCCGAGGCGTTAAATGTCTCGGTCGAGAACGTGACCGCATTTGTGCTCGGAGGCCATGGCGATACCATGGTTCCGTTGCCACGCTTTTCCACCTGCGCGGGAATTCCCATCACCGAGCTGCTGCCCAAAGATAAGATCGACGCGATTGTAAAACGAACCGCTAATGGCGGCGCCGAGATTGTGAGCTTGTTGAAAACGGGGTCAGCTTACTATGCACCCTCGGCGGCCGCCGTGGAGATGACAGAATCGATTTTGAAAGACAAGAAGAAGATCCTCCCTTGCGCTGCTTACCTTGAAGGTGAGTATGGCATCAACGGTCTCTACGTTGGTGTTCCCTGCAAACTCGGCGCGCGCGGCCTAGAACAAATCATCGAGATCAATCTGCTTGCAGAGGAGCGTATCGCGCTGCAAAGGAGCGCCGCAGCAGTGCAGGAGCTCATCAACGTGCTCGGTATTTGAGAGAAAAACGCGAATTGCACCCATTGGCCGCGTCGTTAACAAATTCTCTCGGCATCCCAGGCAATCTCATCGCGTATGTAAATCGCATCGCGACACTAAGTCTCATCGCTAAGAAAACCGGACATTTTAATTTGCCAAAAACACTCATCGACAAAACACTCATCGCGTATTGACAATGCCCTCCGGGCGCAGTATAAGCCCGTCTCAGCGAACTCGTCGTCCAGTCTTCCGGGACGCGCATCCGGTCTCGCATAATCAACGCCCAAGTGGTTAATGTTCGAACCGGAGCCTTTATTTTCTACCACGAAGAAGGAGCCGAAAAAATGACTAACCCAACCCTGGAAGAGCGCGTTGCGTACCTTGAGGAGAACGTTCGAGCGCTTAATAAAGCGACGACCGACACCGCCGCAGCGATGCAGGCGTTGCTGGACGCCAACCAAACAAGGAGTGCCGCTCTCTCAACCACGCTTGACGCCGTACTAGAGGACATTTGTCCATTTCCACCGGGCTGTGAATAGTTTGAACTAACCGTATGCCTGGTAACCGGGTCGGACTACTATTTTACCTGTAGCTTCTCATCAGGACGACATCAGTTGTTTCGAGACCGCGCTCGCACGCAAGCTGTTTTCCGTCGTGTGACCAATCGTACGAAAAGATTTGGTCCGACGTAAAGAAGGTTAGCTGGGTGGGTCGCCCGTCGAGTGTTTGTTTCCAAACATTAGAGACGCCGCCGCGGATATCCACATAGGTGAGTGCAATCGAATCGGGCGTCCAGCGAACTCGCTGCCACTCACGGATGGGAATCTTGAGGGTATGGATGGGAGCCCCTCCGGCAAGTCGAATTATAGCGACCGCTTGAGAGTTGACAGCCTCGTTCCAATACCGACCAGCGATCAATTTTCCATCGGGAGAGACTGCAGGCACGCTGGAATTATAATCGGTCAGTTGAACCGATTCTCCACCGTCAATAGCTACCTTCCATAGAGTCGGTTTTCCGAAGCCGGCTCCGCCACTTTGATAGATCACCCACCGACCGTCCGGCGAAGGATCCGGATAGAAATCGCTGTCGCCGCTCGTTAATTGCTTCGGGTTACTGCCATCTGCATCCATTCTCCAGATATTGAAGGTTCCGGTGCGATTTGATGCAAAAAATATGTAGCGACCATCAGGGGATACGGTTGGATGATAATTGGATCCCGCATTGACGGTAAGTTGCGTCCTTCCGGTGCCTTCGGATCGAATGCTCCAAAGATCGAGTTTGCCGCTCGCCATCGTTGAATAGATGATTCTGGCATCAGGTGTCCAGGCGAGTCCATAAGTGTTACCGACCGCCGAAGCGACCTGGGTCGCTCGGTTTGCGTCTCCCTTTGGCGCCACCCAGATAGTCTTCCGCCGGCTTCGTTGAGTAGCAACAAGTTCGTTCGAATCGGCAGTCAAACTGATGCTGAAGTAATCGCTGGAATCGTTAGTTATTCTTTGCGTTTCGCCGGAAGGATACGACGCGTACCAAAGTTGTATTTGGCTTACTGATTCTTCCGCCGCTGTGATGATTAAGCCGCTGCCATCCTTGACCCAAAGCGTTTGAAACACTCCATACCATCTGGGTATTGGGACGATCTTCTCATTCCCGTTCGCGACCTCAACAGCGACTACATTCATATGAAACCCGCCAACAAAGGAACCGTCAGCACAAAGTATCGTCTTGCTGTCGGGAGACCAGTCCGGCCCACCGAGTGAAAAAACCTCACCGTTCTTACGACTGGCAATTATCCTCTCCGCTGAGCCGTCGGCTTGGCCAACAATTAGGGAGTATTCCCCTTCGCCCTTGCGATAGCGGACAAAGGCAACCTGCTTATCATTAGGAGAGAGAGCAATCGGACTGTCCACGTGCGAGATTATCCTCTTGATAGCCCCGCCCAGCACCGGCACCCGATACAACAAGCCAATGTCGTTCTTCTCGGAGGTAACGTAATAGATGTAATTGCCGTCGTGCGAAAACGTCAGACCCTGGTATCGAACCTCTGAAGGCGGCACGATCACAACGCTGCTTTCAGTGGCTGTGTAGTTCACGACAACGCTTTGCTTTCCGGCTTCACTTACAACCTGGGCGACGTACCTACCGTCCGGTGAGATTGCGGCACTCAACGATCTCCCTGTATTGGTGAGTTTGGTCAGTTGCATTTTCTGAAACGGCACCCGGGCCGTGGTTCTGAGCCACTGGAAGGTGGCCCAGACGCCCGCAACGACAACAATGAGTGCCAGAACAAAAAAGGTGATTGACAGCCGGGGTCGGCGAAGCGTGTCGGAGATGCTTTTGAAGGCGCTTAAATGTGAGGGCTTCGAACCAACCAGCCGTTGCGTGCGATGACCATCGTCGTTATCCAGTTCATTCCGGGTGGCCCGGAGATCTGCAACCATTTCCGCGCCTGTCTGGTAACGAGATTCGGGTTTCTTCGCCAGGGCTTTGAGCGTTATGCGATCGAGTTCCGGGTGTACCCGCTTGTTTATCGAAGATGGAGGAGGGGGATTGAAGTGCAGAATCTGCGCGCCAATTTCAATAACGCTTCCGCCTGAAAATGCCGGTCTACCAGCCAGACACTCGTAGAGCAGCGCCCCCAGGGCAAATAGATCGCTGCGCCCATCGACATCCGCACCCATTGCCTGTTCCGGTGAAAGATACAAGGGCGTACCTATGATTACGTTGCTGCTCGTACGCGCCATCAATGTGTTGGCGTCTGGACCAGCGCCTGGCACATGCTCCTCGTGCAATTGCTTTACCAATCCGAAGTCCAGCACCTTGACTTCGCCTTCTTTATCGACGATGACGTTTGAGGGTTTGATGTCGCGATGAATTATTCCCTTCGCGTGCGCCGCGGTCAGGGCTTCTGCTACCGCTTCGATAACTGCCACTGCCTGTGTGATTGTCAGCGCGCTGGAATGCAGCAGGTCATTCAAGGTTTCTCCCTTGATATATTCCATCACGATAAAGGGCTGACCTTCTGGTGTTTCCCCGTAATCGTGGACGACTGCGATATGCTGATGAGAGAGTGTGGAGACGGCCCGCGCTTCACGTAAAAAGCGTGCGCGATAGTGGTGATCCTGTGCGTCAGATAAGAACTTGATAGCAACCTGTCTCCCAAGGTGAGTATCTTCCGCCAGGTAGACGACTCCCATGGCGCCCTCACCAAGCTTTTCCACGATCCGATAATGTGAAACTGTCTGCCCGATCATGCGTTCTTGGTAATTTAGCACTAAAGGCCGGATTTTAAGCGCGGTAGTGATTACTCCGGTCGGTGTGGATTAAGGAACTCGATCCTCGTGTGGGCTGTCATGCTATGCCAAACACAGTGGCATTTCAAGGTACAGAGTTTTCGTACAGAGGCCCCTTGAACCAGAGAGTTGTTGGCAGCACTCGAACACTGCATTGGTCGCTCCCGAGACTGTGTCAAGACTCAGGAATGTCCAAAAGGATGGCTCAAGACCGGATAACTTGCAGGTCAGGAAGGAGGCAAAGCGGAGCGGCGCCCTCGCTCAAGATTCGCAGCCACTCACCCTTGAATTGACGAGGTTGGGAAGCGGGGCAAAGCAGAGCATGCCCCGCTCCAGCGTAGCGTCTTCGTTGGCTAGAAAGCCGCTGACTCTTTAGGAATGGTCAATCCGAGGTGTCTTGAAGAAAACAAGGTTGATAGCGCTATCCGAGCGGGGGCGACGCTGCGCTTTGCCCACCTTCCCGACCTGCAAATTTCCTCGGCTTGAATCTGTTAATTGGAAGTTGACGGTTTGCATCACGAGCGGGGGGCGCTCCGCTTTGCCCCTTTCTAACCTGCAAATTACTGCAGGTTCTTTTGAGAGCGAAACAGGGCAGAAATCCAGGTTGCAGTCTATTTTCTCAGCCAGCCGAACAGGCCGTGGATTACGGCCTCGCGGTTTTCTTCATAGATAGCTCTGGTGAGCGGGATATTCATGGGACAGGCTTGCACGCAGTTTTGTGCGTTGCCGCAGTTGGTGATGCCATCTTCCTGCAGTAGCGCTTCGAGGCGCTCATCCCGCGTCATCTTGCCGGTGGGGTGCATGTTGAAAAGACGAACCTGGGCGATCGCCTGTGGCCCAATGTAGTTATCGCCGTCATACTGTGGGCAAGCTTCAAGACAGCAGCCACACGTCATACAGCGCGAGTAAGCGTAGCGCTCCTGCACGTCGTCTTGATCCATTCGTGGTCCAGGACCGAGATCGTGAGTACCATCGAGTTCGATCCAGGCGTGAATGCGTTTTAGGTGATCAAACATTTGTGAGCGGTCAACCACGAGATCCCGAACGTTCGGAAACTTGGACATCGGCTCCAGCTTGATAGGTTGATCGAGGTTGTCGACCAGGGCCGAGCACGATTGCCGCACTCTTCCGTTGATGACCATTGTGCAGATGCCACACACCTGCTCAAGACAATTCATGCTCCAGACGGGCGGTGTGGTGGCCCGGCCGTCGCTGGTTACCGGGTTCTTCTGAATCTCCATCAGGCAGGAGATGATATTGAGATTCGGACGATAAGGGATATCAAACCTCTCCCAATATTGAGGCGAGTCAGGATTGGCCCGGCGTCTGATTTGGATTTCCACGGATTTTTGCGCGTTTGCTGACATGAAATGCCCCTGTCTTGGAGAGCCGGCGGAGTGAAACGATCGGGGCCCCAGCGGAGCATACTCGCTGGGGTGGAAAACGACGGCGCTTTAGTATTCTCCTTGGTACAAATTCAGCAGTTGTAGGGAATTGTTCCTACGTTAATCCCAAGCGGCGTCACGCTGCGCTTGGCGCCGCACTCCCAAGCTTGCGGTCACGGGTTAGTCTGATTTGCCTCCCGCATCTTTAATTGATTTGCCTTGCTCTCGTCTCGTAGTTATAACGGCTGAAGGGTCAGCGACCGCCTCTTTATCCTGTCCCCATACAAGAGGCGCGCTGAGATTCTCAGGCTTGAGCTCAGAACCCGGCCGGGGCACCTGAGGCGCTCCCTGTTTTTGCGTTAGAGCCGAACGAGTGCCGCCGCTTGCAGCCGCCGCCTCCTGTTTCGCTTTGCTGTAATCGCGTTTGCGAGGAGTAATTAGCGAAACATCGACGGCCTCATAGGAGATTACCGGCCCTTCACCGGAATACTCCGCGATCGTCGTCTTCATAAAGTTCTCGTCATCGCGATCGGGAAAATCCGGTTTGAAGTGTGCGCCGCGCGATTCGTTACGATTCAACGCACCGAGCGTGATCACGCGGGCCAGCTCGAGCATGTTGTCGAGATGCCTCGCGTGGGGCAGGGCCATGGTAGCCCAGAGGTTTGAATCGTTAATCGAGATGCGCTGGTAACGATCCATCAGCTCCAGCAACTTGTTATCCGTCGCCTTTAGCTTATCGTTGTAACGGACAACCGTGACGTTGTCGGTCATCCACTTGCCCATCTCCTGATGAAGCACATACTGGTTCTCGTTTCCACTCTGCTTAATCAAGGCATCATTGATTTCTCGCTGCCGCATCAATTCCTGTTCGTAAATGCGGGAACTACCCGAGCCGTTGCGCTCAATGTTCTTTGCGAACTCGATTGCCGCCGGCGCCGCCACAAAGCCGCCAAAAACACAGCTCACGAGAGAATTCGCGCCCAACCGATTAGCGCCGTGAATTGAATAATCACACTCACCAGCGGCGAGCAGACCGGGAATGTTGGTGCGCTGATTAAAGTCTACCCAGAGCCCGCCCATCGAATAGTGCACACCAGGGAAGATCCGCATCGGCACATGGCGCGGATCATCGCCTACGAACATTTCGTAGATTTCGAGAATCGCGCCGAGCTTGCGGTCGAGGGTTTCCGCGGGAATGTGTGTCAGATCGAGATAGACCTGGTTGTCGCCACCGACCCCTTTTCCTTCTATGCACACCTGAAAGATCTCGCGGGTGGCAATGTCGCGCGGAACCAGATTGCCGTAAGCCGGATACTTCTCTTCGAGGAAATACCACCGCTCCTTTTCCGGAATCGACGCGGGTGATCTGGTATCTCCGGGCTGCCGCGGAACCCAAACGCGGCCACCCTCACCGCGCGCAGATTCCGACATCAAACGCAGCTTGTCTTCGCCAGGGATCGAAGTTGGGTGAACCTGGATGAACTCGCCGTTAGCATATTGCGCGCCCTGTTGATAACAAGCCGAAACTGCACTGCCGGTGCAGACCATCGAGTTGGTCGACTTGCCGAATATCAGACCCGGCCCTCCGGTGGCCACGATTACCGCATCAGCGGGGAACGCTTTCAATTCGAGGGTCTGCAAATCCATCGCGATAAGTCCGCGGCACACCTGGGCGTCATCCAGGACCAGGGACAGCATTTCCCAGTGTTCATACTTCTTAACTTTACCGGCCACCTCGAATCGGCGCACCTGCTCGTCCAGGGCATAGAGCAACTGCTGGCCGGTGGAAGCGCCGGCAAAGGCAGTCCGGTGATGCTTGGTGCCTCCGAAGCGACGGAAGTCGAGCAAACCTTCCTGAGTTCGGGAGAAGGGAACACCCATACGATCGAAGAGATAAATGATCGATGGCGCCATCTCGCACATGGCTTTGGCAGGAGGTTGATTGGCGAGGAAGTCGCCGCCATAGACGGTATCGTCAAAGTGTTCCCACGTCGAATCGCCTTCGCCCTTCGTGTTAACTGCGCCGTTGATTCCACCCTGAGCGCACACCGAGTGGGAACGCTTCACCGGAACGACTGAGAATATATCGACGGAGTGGCCTGCTTCCGCAATCTTCATCGCTGCGGCGAGACCGGCAAGCCCGCCGCCGACGATTGCTATCTTGATTCCGTTGCTTGCCATCCCTTAGAGAAGACCTCCCAATAATCCGCCCGGACGTATGAAGGCAACCGCCGCGTTGATACCAACCAGCAACAGCACAATGCCAAAAGCTATGCAGGCGTAGCCGGTCAGACGTTGGGCACGTTCGCCGATAGTTATGCCCCAGTCGACCATGAACAACCAGATGCCGTTGGCGAAGTGCCATACGGTTGCCGTGATGCCGACCATGTAAATTAGGAAGATGGGCACCAGGCGAAATTCCCGGGAAACAATGTCGAAGGCCAGATCTGGCCGGTGGGCCACAGAAACCGAGTTCAACCCGGGAATCATACCGAAGCGGAAGTTCAGTACATGGAAAGCGATAAAGAAGAAAAGAACTACGCCGGTAATACGCTGGATCAAGTAAAACCAATTCCGCGGATAAGGATAGTTTAGGTTATTGGGCCGTGCCTCCATGGTGATCACCAGACCATAGACGGCGTGATAGATGAGAGGAATAAAGATTCCGCCGATTTCGACGAAGAGGATGTAAGGTATTGACTGCAGGTCGGCAACGGACTTGTTGAAGGAGGCCGCGCCGTCAATGGCTTTTGAATTCGTATAAAAGTGTTCCAGCAGGAAGATCCCGAGCGGAACTATTCCTGATAACTGATGCAGCTTGCGCAAGACAAAAGTCCTGCTCAAATGAGTCGCCAAGCACGCACTCCTTTGCCGTTGAGCTTTGGCATTGAGGCCAATGATCCTGGATCGGGTGAATTGAATAAGAAATTATGCAGAGCAACTAAATTATAGTTACAAGTAGGTGAAATGCAAAACTTGAAGGAATGTAGGGCGTTGCCCTCTTGAATACTGGTGCGCGTGCAAAGACATAGTCCACGAGGCGAGGTCTCAATCCAGCGGCAGTAATCAGCTGCTTTACTTGGTAACGGTTGTGCCGGGGGCATCGCTCCCGTTCAGTGATTTTTTTGGTCGAGCGTAATAAAAACCAGATTCTGCCAGATTCCATTGACCGGCGCGGTCAGTTTGAGCCTATCAACTCGGCCAAATTGCAAAGTCGATTGTGTCAGACGGTAGAACAGGAGCGCCTTGGCCCAAGCGAGCAACTCCCGGTCTACCGCCCATTCGCGATGGAGACTGGTTGAAAGCCAAAAGGGGCCTTAGGATAATTTGCAGGTCGGGAAAGGGGGCAAAGCGAAGCGCGCCCCCGCTCGAGCCTCATAGCCACTCAACTGATTGGTGGTGGCCAGAAAATTCAGAGAAGCTGTCGAAGGCAATGAAGGCATTGAGCTCTCCCATTTGAACAGAAGGGAGAGTTTGACTTCCCACAGTCTCGTGAAGAACGAGTTGAGTGGCTTTGTAGCTTGAGCGGGGGCGCGCTTCGCTTTGCCCCCTTCCCAACCTGCAAATTTGGTTAAGCTTGAGTCGTCCTTATGGGTAGCGATGAGGTTTGACTAGGTCCGATACACCCGTCTGAGAAATAGGTAGTCGCCTCGGCTGTGGATTACTATATTGGGGATTTCATAACCAAGCAGAGGTGCGTCACTGTCAGAAGAACTAACAAATTTATCAGCATCTGAATTGGTTCGACTTATCGTCGAGAAACAAGCGTCACCCGTTGAGGTGGCCCAGGCCCACCTGAAGCGGATTGAGCAACTGAACCCAATGCTGAACGCGATTGTCACGATTGCTCCCGATTTTCTTGACCAGGCCCGCCAGGCCGAGGCTTCGTTGATGCGCGGCGACACGCTTGGTCCACTCTATGGCTTGCCGATCACGATAAAGGACACTATTGAAACCGCAGATTTACGCAGCACCAGCGGGTCTAAGATGCGTGCGCAATTCGTTCCTAGCGACGATGCTCCTTCAGTTGCGCGGCTCCGGAAGGCCGGGGCAATCATTCTCGGGAAAACCAACGCAGCCGAGATGGCGATGGAATACACTGCCGACAATCCCGTCTTCGGCAGGACGAATAACCCTCACGATGCCTCGCGCACGCCAGGCGGATCCAGTGGAGGAGAAGCCGCGGCGATCGCCACTTGTATGTCCGCCGCCGGGTTGGGAAGTGACCTGGCAGGGTCGATTCGGATCCCGGCACACTTTTGCGGCATCGCGGGGCTGAAGCCGACCACGGGAAGCGTTCCGGGGGCGGGTCAATTTCCGCCCAGCATCGGTCCCTACTCGCTGGGGGCGGCGATCGGTCCAATGGCCCGCTGCGTTGAAGATCTTCAACTGCTGCTTAGCGCGCTTCGCGAGACGAAAGTGCCAGGGGGCCCACTCCCTACAGACTCTTTGCTGAAACGGAGCGCCGCGATGCGTGGTTGCCGTGTCGCCTGGTATACAGATGATGCCGTCGCCCCGGTAACGGAAGAGACCCGTCGTGCAGTCGCGCGTGCTGCAAATGCTTTAAACGATGCTGGACTGATCGCTGAGCCAAGTCGACCGCCCGGCCTTGAACGTGGGTACGAACTATGGCTGAAGTTGTTTTCGCGAGCCTCTGTAGTGCAGCTTCGCAATGTTTACACGGGACGGGAGCAAGAGGGCGGTGACTTTGTGCGTTGGCGCCTCGCCACCGCCGACGATACTCCTGCTCTGAAGCTTGACGAGTACATCAGCGCCTGGATGGAGCGCGATCGTCTCAGGGTGGAGCTGGACCAATGGATGACAGAAGTTCCCCTTCTGGTGGCTCCGGTTGGGGCAACGGCGGCCCTCAAACATGACACACTTAAGGTAACGATCGGCGGGACAACGTTGAGCACCTTCCGCGCTTTCAGTTACTCGCAGGCATTCAATGTTTTCGACCTGCCTAGTGTCTCTGTGCCTGCGGGCGTTTCAGCGGAAGGATTGCCAATTGGGGTGCAGATTGTCGGCCGGCCCTTTGAAGAAGAGGCCGTGTTAGTTGCGGCGGCTATTGTTGAAGATGCACTCGGTGGCTGGCAGTCCCCAAAGTTGAGCGACAAATTTTAGGAGCTTTCGGCGTTGAGGGCGAGTCATGCTTTACTTGAGTGCTGCATCAGCGGGGGGGGAAATCACCTGCCCGGCCTTCGAGATTTTCTGCCTCGATTCTTATTTGGTTGCTGCAGAGGTTTTCGAGGAGAGTTCTAAGCCACTTCAAGAGTCTCTTGGTTGGGGGTGGTTCCCAGCTAGTTCGCTGTCACTTGCGCTGAGCCGTTGCCGAGTGGACCCGTTCGCTACCGCTCAACGGTTCCCTGATGTAACATGCTTCTTCTGCAATCATCAGCAGCACACCAGGAACGAGGCACGCTTCCAAAGAGCATAGCCGATCCGATATAGTTCTAAACAGCAATCACCTATTTTCCGCGCCTTGAATAATATACAGCGGAGGCAAACTATGGACGTTCTGCTTACTTTTTTCTTCTTCGGTTTTACTGCCATTGTGCTCTTAGTAATCGCCGCGAAAGCGATCAGAATCGTCCCGCAGGCCACGGTTATGCTGGTCGAACGACTCGGCCGGTTCGACAAAGTAGCCAACAGCGGACTGAATATCCTCATCCCTTTTTTGGACCGACCGCGTGCTGTTTATTGGACCAACGCGCGTCCCGGGATGACTTCTATCGATCTCCGTGAACAATACATCGACTTGCCTCCGCAACCCGTGATCACTCGCGACAATGTGACCATTCACGTCGACTCCGTGGTTTACTGGCTGATTACAGATCCGGTTAGAGCGGTTTACGAGATGAATGATTTGGTTGGTGGCATTGTGCAACTGACGATAACCGGCATACGCGCGGTGATGGGCGAGATGGACTTGGACCACACGCTCTCCTCTCGCGATCAAATCAATTCCAAACTGCGAATTATTCTGGATGAGGCGACGGACAAATGGGGGGTGAAGGTGACTCGGGTTGACGTCAAGAACATCAATCCTCCCGAGGACGTTCGGATCACCATGGAGAAGCAGATGACCGCCGAACGCAATCGCCGGGCGTTGGTGTTGCAGGCAGAAGGCGACAGGCAGGCAAACATAACTCGGGCGGAGGGCGAAAAGCAGGCGGCAGTAACTCGGGCGGAGGGCGACAAGCAGTCAGCGATACTTCAGGCCGAGGGCGCGGCACAGGCGCGCTTGCGCGCGGCGGAAGCCGAGTCAGAAGCGATCGCGCGCATTTCCCAGGCGATCGGTACCGGCGATCCGGCGCAATACTTAATCACGACGCGTTACATCGAGAGTTTGAGAGACATGACCCGGAGCAATAATTCGAAGGTCATCTTCATGCCGATCGAAACCTCGGCAATGCTATCGAGCGTCGGGGCAATTAAGGAAGTGTTTTCCCAAACCGGCGAAAAGAGTGGAGAAACTCCGCCCCCGCCTCCCAAGCCCCGGCAACTGCCGACCTGATAACCGAAGGGTGCAGGAGCAGGAGGCAGACGGCAGGAGCAGGAGGCAGGTTTTCCATTTCTCATTTGGGATTCGCGAATTGTTGACTTCCTGTTCGTCTAAGTTCGTGTGATTTCGTGGATCGTTCTCATCTCTCGGCCAAGCAAACGATCCACGAATCAACGAAATGAGATCAGAAAAATGACCAATGAAAACGTCAAATGATAAACAATGAAGAAATGAAAAATGCTTCCTCCTGCCGTCTGCCTCCTGCTCCTGCCTCCTATGCCTCCAGCGGGTGCGTTGAGATTACTGTATATCGGGATCCCGCGCCGCTCAGTTCACTTCTTATCAACAATAACTCTGATACCGCGACGACGGCAGGTTCAAAACGCATCTCTTTATGCGCTGCTGCCAGGGTACGCGCGCCTTGCGGCTTCCGTAGACGCGCGATCGTCAGGTGAGGGTGAAACGGTCTCTCTTCCCTCGCGAAACCCTCCCTGGCACACGCCTTCTCCAGACGATCGTGAAACTCGGCGAGCTTTCCTGATTCATCCTTGATGCCGATCCATAACACGCGCGGGCTACCGTGTTCGGGAAACACTCCAGTTTCCTCGAGAGTAATTTGAAAGCGCGAGAAGTCCGCGACTGCACGTGCGGCCGCATTTGAGAGGTTACTTAGTCTCGATGTTTGGATTTCACCCAGAAATTTTAGAGTCAGATGAATGTTTTCCTCGCGGCTCCAGCTCGCCTGAGCCCAGGGTACCGCTTCGCGCAAGCGGTTGATTTGTCTCACCAGACTGGCGCGCACGCCAACCGAGAGATCGATGGCGCAGAAGACGCGCCAACTCTCCTGCCTTGAAGCCCGGGCATTAGTCTCCAACGGGAGGAGTCCTAATTTCATTTTTCCTTTGTGCTTTGTGCGACCTGAAGCAAGACCGCGTTTCTCGCTACTTGAGCAATTTCCAGCGACCTAAGAGATCCACGAAATCAACCAAACCGGCACGAAGTGTGTTAGCGCCATTCCGTGTGATTTCGTGGATCGTATCTAACGCTACCTCTAGTTGGGAGAAGCGCTGGGCCGCTCAAACTAAAAACCTACCCAACCCGGCTTGCGATCCGCCGCTTCGGCGAACTAACCAATATTCGATCCAAAATTTTGTACTATAACTGGAAATTCGGACTATAATCCTGTTCTGAAAAATCGCCGAACTTCCTAAGGCCTCCAGTTTGAGGAGTTTAAGTTCTCGGCTGGCTCTGCTCCTCAACGGAATAAAATCTGCAAGGAACTGAGTGAACACGAAACGAGGTTTGGCTGGCTCTCCCCGACGCTAAGCGCCAGCCACAAACCGGGTTAGTTAGCCTAAGGTCGAAACCAAGTAGTTTAGCTTTATAACCTCGCATCTATGCTGGAACTTGAACTTGAAGTTCCTTGCAAAGTAAGCACATCTCGATTCGGTTCAGGTCGGTTGTTAGCACGCTCTAACCAGCCAAGATTCCAAACATCTTCCATCGGAGGAGCTCCATGAAAAGACAAAGCCTTCTAGAAAGCCGCATAGTTCTAAATGTCAGTGCGCTTCTTGCTCTCCTGGTTTCTGCGATAGTCGTCTTAGGTCAGTCCGGTACCTCGATCGTTAGCGGAACGGTTGCCGACCAACAGAACAACCTTGTGGCGGGAGCAGCGGTTACCCTTAGCAATGCGGAGAAAAGCTTTACGCGCACCCAAACTACCAGTGAAGCAGGCACGTTCACATTTAACCTCATTCCCCCGGGCTTATATCAGATCGAAGTGGAGGCGAAGGGCTTTAAGAAGGGGGTAGTCACGGACGTGAATGCCTTGGTGGCAAAACCGACGCAGGCAGACGTGCGCTTGGAAGTTGGTAACGTAGCCGAAATTGTAACGGTAGTGTCTGGAGCTGGAGAAGTACTACTTAACACGCAGGATGCCGCTCTGGGAAATAACTTTACGGCCCAACAAATTACTCAACTACCGTTGGAATCTCGAAATGTGGTTGAGCTACTGAGCCTTCAGGCCGGAGTGACGCAGGAAGGATACGTGACTGGCTCGCGCGCGGATCAAGCTAACGTAACGCTTGACGGTGTCGATGTTAATGAACAGCAAACCGGGCTGGACACGGTGCAGGATATCGCGTTTGATGAAGTTCAGGCTTTCTCAAGCGTTCTGCGAGTAAGCGCCGAATCGGTACAGGAATTCCGCGTGACAACCACGAATCCCAACGCTGCGCAGGGGCGCTCTTCAGGCGGCCAAGTTGCTTTGGTCACCAAGAGTGGCACCAACGATCCACATGGAGCGCTTTATTGGTCCCATCGTAATACGGTGACCTCTGCCAACGATTTCTTTAACAATCTCAATGGTACGGAGCGGCCCACTCTACTACGTAACGTTTACGGCGGCTCTTTCGGCGGTCCGATAAAAAAAGACAGACTCTTCTTCTTTTACTCTTTTGAAGGACGCCGCGACGCCAGCCAGACCCCGGTTACGCGGGATGTCCCGCTGGCGAGTCTTGGCCGCGGGGAAGTGCGCTATCCAATCGACACGAATGGCGACGGAGAAGCAGATAGCGTGAGAACGCTGGCGCCGTCGGAGATTGCTACGCTCTTCCCGGCTACCGGGGGAGTGAACCCCTTAGCATTGGCTGTTCTGGCGGATGCTGCGAGGAAGTATCCGGCTAATGACTTCACAATAGGCGATCGGCTAAATACGGCTGGCTTCCGTTTCAACGCGCCAACTCCATTGGAGTATAACGCTCACATCGCTCGTTTCGATTGGAATGCCACCAAGGACGGCCGGCACGTGCTTTTTCTTCGCGGCAACTATCAATATGATGTGGTCGGTGGAGTTCCGCAATTTCCTGACACGCCGGCTCCGAACTTCTGGAACCACCCTTACGGTTATGTTGCCGGCCACACCTGGGTCATCAACAACCGACTCATCAATAACTTTCGTTATGGTTTGACTCGGGAGGCTTTCACTAATCAGGGGGATTCAACGGAGAACTCGATTAGTTTCCGTTTCGTGTACTCGCCGCGTCGGTTTCTGCGCACTCTAAGCCGCATAACCCCGACACACAACATTACCGATGACTTGTCCTTTATCAGCGGTAACCACAATTACCAGTTTGGAACAAACATCCGAATAATCAGAAATCGGCGAAACACCTTTGCCAACTCGTTTGATTCCGCTGTGACTAACCCATCTTTCTACGCGAATCAGGAGCGGTTTTGGACGCACCCATCACGGATATTATTGGGTCCGTTTCCCCGGTGCAAAATGCTGTTGCTGCGGTTTTGGGACGATTTTCCCAGTACTCCGCGAACTTCAATTTTCTGCGCGAAGGAGATATTCAAGGCGTGGGCGAGGGAGTCGGGCGAGAATTCGCCACGGAGGAGTACGACTGGTATGTTCAGGACGTATGGAAACTTCGTCCGAATCTAACTTTGACTCTAGGGTTGCGCTACGGATTGAGTCGCCCTGTTTACGAGACCAGCGGCCTGCAAGTTAAACCAAGGCTGAGTTTGACAGAGTTCTTCGCCAGAAGAGTTGAGGGTGCCTCCGCAGGCCGGCCCTACAACGACTTGATCACGTTCGATTTGGCAGGGCCCGCTAATGATCGGCCAGGGTTCTACGAATTGGATAAGAACAATTTCCAACCCCGCGTTTCAATAGCCTGGTCGCCAAGCTTCAAGAGCGGGCTCCTCCACAAGATCTTCGGAAACGAAGGCGCATCTGTCATTCGCGGTGGATTCGCCATCACCAATGACTACTTTGGCCAACAGCTAGCAGTGCAATTCGATTTGAACAACCCGGCGGGTTTCGCTTCCGCGTTTAATATTTCCGCCAATACATTTAACGTCAGCGATAGTCTGGCACCGCTCTTCACAGGCTTCGCTCAAGACGTTCGGAGTCTACCCCAAATTAGAGTCCCGGGTAGATTGACCTTCCCGTTTACGCCACCTGCCGCAGGTGAGGCGATTGAAACCTCGCTGGATGATCGAAACGTCTCACCTATTAATTATAGCTGGAACGTTTCGTTCGGGCGTACCTTGCCCGCCGGGTTGTCTCTCGATGTCGCTTACATCGGGCGCTCGGCGCGAAACCTTCTCGCGAGCAGGGATGTGGCGCACTTCAACAACTTGACGGATCCCACATCTGGAATGGACTGGTATACGGCAGCCGGATTGCTCGATGACCTTCGAGTCAGGAACGTACCCGTTAGCAGCGTGCAGCCTATTGCCTACTTTGAAAATCTGTTCCCCACCTTTCGAAGACTGGTGGGTGGCGTGCTGCTGACGCCCACGCAATCGGCATATCGTAGGATTGCGCGCGAAGGCGCAGGCGGCCAAAACATACTGGATTGGACTTTTCTCCAGTCCAACTGCGGAAATTGTTTGGACAATAGAGGGATATTTCCTGATATGTTTGTCCATCCGCAATTCGCTACTTTGGATGCCCTGAGCACCGTTGCGAGTTCTGACTACCACGCCGCCACGTTCACGCTACGGGAGCGTTTCAAGGAACACTTGACGTTCGACTTGAACTATACATTTTCCAAGTCGATAGACAACGCGTCCGGCTTGCAACAAGACAGTCTCTTTGGCTATTCCTCTTTGATCCTTAACCCTCTCGATCCCCAGCTGACCAGATCGGTGTCGGATTTCGATGTAAGACACATCCTCAATGCGAATGCTGTCTGGCAAGTCCCGCTCGGCCGCGGTCGCCGCTTTTTGAGCGACACACCGTCAGTTGTGAATAGTATTTTGGGCGGCTGGCAGATTTCCGGGATTTTCCGCGCGAACACCGGATTGCCAGTGCGACCTCCTATCGATCAGGCCCAATGGGCAACCAATTGGAACACCCAGAGCTTCGGTGTGCGGGTCAGGCCGATCCAGTCTGCTCCTTCCTTTGATGGACCAAATGGGCCAAACTTGTTCTCCGATCCTGATGCGGCCTATCGAAGCTTTAGAAATGCCCGCGCCGGAGAGGTGGGTGACCGCAACTCCCTCAGACTCCCTGGTTATTGGACGTTGGACATGGGAGTATCCAAATCCTTTACCATGCCGTGGAGCGAAAACCACAAGCTCCAGTTCCGCGTTGAGGCATTCAACATCACCAACACCCAACACTTGGGTACGATACAACTTGGTCGAGTATTTGGACTCGATATCGATCCGGAACTGACTGACCCGCAACCAAACTTCGGAACTTTTACCGAAATCCAGGGAACACCGCGAGTGGTCCAGTTTGGATTTAGATATTCGTTCTAGGTTTTGCTCGTGCCACTTAGGAGGAATGCGGACTGGGGCAGGGGCTTCAGTCCGCTTCTATTTATTGGCTGGAACCCCTCAACATAACCAGGAGATCCCGACTCAGAAAGACCCCTATCTTCGGAGCCGTAAACTCTCTATTCAAATGCGCTCATCAGCTGGAACCATGCTTTGGAAACGCCAGTTAGCGTTCTCACTTCTGATCTCATTGCTACCACTCTCCCCGCTTCGAATTAGCGGGCAAGGCGGAGGAGAAAATACTCTATTCGGAGATTTCAAGATCGATGAAAGTCAAGTTACGGGCATTAAGCCCATCAGCTTCGACATCATTCTTTACACCACCAGTGGCAACGTAGTTCGCCGGCAGTCCGTTACTAATAATGGCCGGTACCGCTTCATGAATTTGCGCAACGGCGAATACTATTTGGTTGTTGAGATGGAGAATAGCGAAGTCGCTCGTATAAATGTCATGGTGACTTCCCCCGGAAAAACAGACATCCGTCAGGACATATTACTGGAGTGGCGGGCCGATTCTGCGGGTACGAAACGGGAGAAAGTCGTTAGCATCGTTGCGGCGGACCACTATGAACGGGATCTCACGCACAAGAAGAATTTCGAAAAAGCTGCCAAGGCAATTGATAGGCAGAACTACGATCAGGCCGTTTTGTTGCTGCGACGGATCACAGATGGTGACCCTAAGGACTTCCAGGCTTGGACGGAACTGGGGACTGTGTATCTGTTGCAGAGAAACGCAGTTGAGGCGGAAAAGGCCTACTTGCGCGCCATTGAGGAACGGCCGGTTTTTATTCTCGCTTTAGTCAACCTGGGGCGGCTCCGCATCATGAAGAAAAACTATGAAGGAGCTATCGAAATTTTAACCCGGACTGTGAAGGTATCACCCGACTCTGCCAACGCAAATTACTTCTTAGGTGAGGCATACTTGCTCGTGAAAAAGGGATCAAAAGCGGTCGATTATTTTTACCGAGCCTTGAAGCTAGATCCGATCGGAATGGCTAGTGCTCATCTGCGCCTGGCTGCCCTGTACAATGGCGCCGGAATCAAGGATAAGGCCGCGGTCGAGTACCGGGAGTTTTTAAAGAAAAAGCCTGACTATCCAGACAGAAAAAAGCTCGAGCAGTATATTGCTGACAACAAGCCGCAGAAATAATAATCGCGAAGATGCCCCGAAAAAAAAAGAGAAGATTGCTTAGCAGTATCCTCTCCTTCTCTGTTCTACTTTCCTTGTGCATGCTCAATTGGCCTCAACAGGCCTTTGTTCCCTCGCCTGGTTCCGAAGTAGTGGCGGTCAGGGGCGCAACGCTAATCGATGGATCCGGACGACCGCCGGTGAAGAACTCACTGATTCTTGTCAAGGGCGACTCGATCATTGCTGTAGGGAGAGTGGGGCGGTTGAAGATTCCCGAGCGTGCCAGGCAAGTTGATGCGCGTGGTTTAGTGCTGGCGCCGGGGTTCATCGATACTCACAGCCATTCCGATCGCGGTCTCGACTCAGACCCTGGAGCTAAAACTCAGGTTTCGCAGGGCATCACCACGATCGCCGTTGGACAAGATGGCGGCTCGGAGTTTCCGGTGGGCGAGTTCCTCGAAAAACTTCATCGATCTCCCGGGGCGCTGAACGTGCTTACCTTTGTTGGCCACGCGACGGTTCGGTCAAAGGTCATGGGTGAAGATACTAGCCGCCCTGCTACGAAAACCGAGATCGATCAGATGAAATCACTCGTCGACCAGGCAATGCAGGAAGGGGCTTTTGGTTTGTCGAGTGGGCTTGAATATGAAACGGGTAAGCCTGCGACAACCGAGGAGGTGATCTCCCTGGCGCAAGTTGCCGGACGACAAGGGGGAATTTATATCAGCCATATTCGAGATGAAGCAAACAAGACTCTTGAAGCGCTCGCCGAGGCAATTCACATCGGGCGCGCGGGTCGCTTGCCCGTGCAGGTCTCTCATATCAAGCTGGGCACTGTCGCCGTTTGGGGAAAAGCGAACGAGGCGATCGCGCTTATCAACAAAGCGCGCCAACGTGGCCAGGATGTGACCGCGGACTGCTATCCCTACGACGCGTGGAACTCCACAATCCGAGTTCTGATTCCCAGTGGCCGCACGACGACCCCACTGAAGTGCGCCGCGGGCTCGACGATGTGGGGGGAGCCGGAAACATCACCATCGTCAGTTGCAAAGCCCGTCCTGATTACGAGTTTCAGACGCTGGAAGCGATCGCCCAAAAAGAAGGGATCTCTTCTGTGGAACTCTACATGAAGATCGTTCGCGATGGAGGGGCCGGTATAGTTTGCCGGTCGATGAAAGAATCAGACATCCGAATTTTCTATCAACAACCCTGGGTCATGGTGAGCAGCGACGGAGGCATTGGGTCGCTTCATCCCCGAGGAGCGGGCACCTATCCCCGCGTGCTGGGTCGGTTCGTGCGAGAGCTTCATTGGCTAACGCTTCCGGAAGCGATTAGGAAGATGACTTCGCTGCCGGCCGCCCGGCTTAAACTGCAGCGTCGGGGACTGATCCGGACGGGCTTCAAGGCGGACATTGTTCTTTTCGATCCGCTGAGCGTGATTGACCGGGCTAGCTTCCAACAGCCACAACTTATCTCCGAAGGCGTTAAGAGTGTGTTCGTGAATGGTGTCGAGGTCTGGCGGGATGGCACCACGACCGGGAATCGACCTGGGATAGCGATACGGAACTATTAATAGCGATACGGATGTTGCCCGGACATCACCAGTAGTTGCAGCCACCATGGCGAGTTTTTCCTCTAACGAACTCAACTGGAGCGAAACTAAAGGTCGGCTCTTGACGTTAAAGTTCCAGAACCAGGCGCCTTCAGGGTTTTTCAGAACACGGAGACTTCAATGAAACGAATAATTCTAGTTGTATTGCTTGTGGGCGTTGCCGGAATAGCGGGAATCGTGCGCTCGTACTCGAAGGCCGGTCACAGCACCAGTGAGCTGCCTCGAGCAATCAGTGGCGACTCCGACTCGCAAGGTGAGACCCGAGAGGAGATTCGGAAGAATTACGAACTGGTTCCGGGCGCGAAGGTGGAAGTTTCCGGAATAAACGGCGCGGTTAAGATTGAGACTGCCGACATCAAAACCGCCGCCGTCTACATTGAGCGGATAGCCAAAAGTCCTGAGGCGCTGAGTCGCCGCAAGATCACAATTGAAGGCAGCCCCAACAGCCTTAAGATTCGCGGCGAAAAGGGCGATGCCGGCTTCTTCGCACGTGTATTTGGTTCGAGTCCTACTGAGCGGGTCACCTTAAGACTGCCTCGTCAAATCTCTCTGGTTGCCGAGGGAGTCAACGGCGCAGTTAATGTAGGAGAGATTGATGGACCGATCGAAATCCACGGAATCAATGGTCGGGTTGAGGTTGCCCGGGCCACGGGCTCGGCCAAGTTCAACGGTATCAACGGGAACATCTCGGTGGCTCTGAATAGACTCGAGAAAGACGGAGTCAGCATTAACGGTGTGAATGGGAACATCGAGTTACGCCTGAGTGAAGGTCTCAACGTCGATCTCGAGGCTCACGGTATGAATGGAAATGTGGTGTCCGATCTTCCGAGCTTTGTTCTGGTGAAGGCGAAGTATGGTAGCTACTCCGCGCACATAGGCTCAGGTGGAAGTTCGATCACGGCCAACGGTATTAACGGGAATATTCGTTTGACCAAAGCTATGACTGCCTCCACCAAGGTTGATACTGCTAAGGCTAAGAGCTAATTCAGAAAACATCTCAAGCGGCAATAATTCGCAGGTCAGGAAGGCGGATCCTGTCCCCGCTCTTACGCTGAGTGGCGTTCAAGCATGAGGCGGGGACAGGGTCCGCCTTCCTGACTGCGAGATATTTCACCTTGAAAAATTTACCGGTGGGCTCTCCGTAGCTAAACCCTCAAAACTCGATTGGCTTGCGTGTGGTGAGTGTGGGTGCATTCCACTCACGGAGTTTCTCATTCCACTCCGGCACTTTTTCCCGGATAAACTTGTTAGCCTCATCCATCCGGAGGCGGAACTCCGGTTGAATCTCACTAACGTACTGACGTTGATAGGGAGTGGGAGCGGCATTTACTCCGTCGATTGCAAAGAAGAGCCCGCCAATCTGATCGGCGACCCTCACTCTCCCACCGATTCCCAGTCCTTCGCTGCGGCGCGCGATGCGGTCCTGAAGCGCTTCTACCTCCTTCACATAGTCCTCAAGGGCTTTCGTCAGGTCCTTGTCGGGCTCTTTGTTGAGAGTCTTGACTGTGGTTTGTGTGTGCTTGAGCTGGTCCTTAATGCTATCCAGGAATCGCAGTACAGTGTTGGCTGCTGATTGCATGTCGCGAAGCGTCAGCGCAAGATCGAGCTGAGCCTGAAGATCGTTAAGCGGTACACTAATCGTCGGATCGAGTCGCACTTCAACGCGCTCTTCAAACGTCCTGGAGCCTATTGTGAGCTTTACGGTGTAAGTGGCGGGCAGAACCTGCGGACCTCGCGGCGGACCCGTGAAGGCTGTTTCCTCCTCGCTGGGTGGACGTCTTACCTCCGCGCCACCGAAACGAAGGTTCCACGTTATCCGGTTGAGTCCCTTCTCCTTCGCCGGTTTTTCGATTTCCTGTACGAGTTTTCCGGCCCGGTCGAGAATCTGAACTTTGAAAGCGGTCTTATCATCCGGTTTGTCTTTGAGGTAGTAGCTGATCAACGCTCCGTAGGGCGGGTTTGGTCCAGTGAAAACTTTGTCGCCGATACCGTAGCGCGTGAATCTCGCGGTGAAACGCAGCGCCGGCCGGATTGGAAAAAGATGTCCTTCGCCATTGAGAATTGCTGTGGACATTTGTTGCAGTGGAGCGGCATCATCAAGAATCCACACGCTGCGCCCGTGCGTGGCGAGTATCAAATCGTTTTCACGCGGGTGGACCAGAATGTCGTGCACCGAAACATTCGGCAAGTTCTTTAGATTGAGCGCTACCCATTCCCCACCTGCGGTGTAGGAAACGAAGAGTCCAATCTCAGTGCCGGCGTAGAGCAAGCTCGCGTTCCTGGGATCTTCCCGCACCACCTGGACGTAGGCCTTGGCAGGCAAATTTCCGGAGATATTCTGCCAGGTTTTGCCGGCGTCCGAAGTCTTGAACACGTACGGACGAAAGTCGTCGAGCATATGTCGATCGAACGCCACATAGGCCACCTGCCCCCCTGTGCGCGAAGGTTCAACATGAGACACCGGGGAATTGGGGGCAGGTCCGGAAAAATTCCGGATTAGGTTGGACCAATTCTTGCCGCCATCGTTGCTCAGTTGGAGATTACCGTCGTCTGTACCGGCCCAGAGCTGGCCTTTCTGGACGGGAGACTCAGCCAGGCTGATAATCGTGGTGTGGTATTCGGCCGTAGAGTTTTCAAAGGCGACTGGACCACCAGCGTCTTTCTGTTTCTCCGGATCGTTCGTGGTCAGATCGGGACTGATCTGCTCCCAGGTTTTTCCGAAATCAGCCGACTTAAAAACGACGTTGCCACCAAAGTAAACCGTGTTCTTGTCATGTGGCGAGGCAATGATCGGCGAGTTCCAGTTGAAGCGATACTTCTGGCCCGCGGCGGGACCACCTCCGCTGCCTCGTCCCCAGGGATTCACCGCTTGCTGTTCTCGGGTGCGAAAGTCGGTTCGAGCGATGTTACCGCCCTGTGATTCCGATAGGTAGAGCTCCGGCTCGTCCGGATGATTGATAACGTAGAATCCATCGCCAAAGCTGACCATGCGCCAGTCATCATTAAGAATGCCTGCCGGTTCGCGGGTGCGACTGGGCCCGGTCCATGAGCCGTTGTCCTGCAATCCACCCATCACGTAGTAGAAGGGAAGTCTATTGTCCGCGTGAATCTGGTAAAACTGGCCCAGCGGGATATTGTTAACGTATTCCCACGACTCCCCTCCGTCATAGGAAACAGCAATCCCGCCATCCTGCCCTTGCCAAAGTCGTTTTGGATTCTTTGGATCGGCCCAGAAAGCGTGATAATCGATATGAGTTCTGCCGGTTATTGCGCGAAAGGTTCTGCCCCCGTCAATTGAAACAAAAAGACCAGAGGCCACTCCATAAACACGGTCCTCATTTAGCGGATCGACTCTCACGGTTGTGTAATAGAAGCCACGCGAAACGATCCGGGTGTCCTCGGAGACCCGCCTGAAGGTTTCGCCGCGGTCATCCGAGCGATAGAGCGTGCCTTCTCTCGCCTCCACGATTGTGTAAACGACGTTCGGATTGCTGGGAGCTACTCTGACGCCAATTCTCCCAATGAGTTTGGGAAGCCCAGTCGTTAACTTCTTCCAGGTGCGCCCGCCGTCAATTGACTTGAATACGCCCCCTTTCTCGCTGCCGCTCCGGTGAGTCCAGGGTTTGCGTTCAAAGCTCCACATGGCGGCGTAGAGAATGTTTGGGTTGGTTGGATCGATATCGAGGTCAGAGACTCCGTGTTCCCGATCGACGTAAAGCGTCCGGGTCCAGGTCTTACCGCCATCGGTCGTCATGAAAACGCCGCGCTCTTCGTTTGGACCGAATGCGTGTCCAAGCGCGCCTACGTAAACCACTTCCGGATTCTGCGGATGAATAGCAATGGCGGAGATTCGTTCGCTGTCTCTTAACCCCATGTGTTGCCAGCTCTTACCGGCGTCGGTAGATTTGTACACCCCATCGCCGAAGGAAACACTGTTGCGCGTATTTGATTCCCCCGTTCCCACCCACACCACGTCGGTGTTGCTCGGTGCCAGAGCAATGTCGCCGATAGAGATGGTGCCCTGCCGTTCGAATATCGGTTTCCAGGTCACGCCTCCGTTCGTTGTCTTCCACAATCCACCAGAACCAGTTGCGACGTAGACGGTGCTTGGATCTCCCGGCACCCCTTCCACATCGGCGGTGCGACCGCCCATGTTAGCGGGCCCGATGCTACGCCACTCTATCCGTTCGAAGGCCTTCTCGTGTGGCGATTTGCTTTGTTCTTGTTTCGACTCAATCGGAGACGTGGGGGACGGGGAAGGGGATGGCGAGGCCTGGGCGTTTGGCGTTACTTCCTGGGCCCGCGTGACATACCCAATCTGGCCCAGGATGACCAGTAATAGAAAGCTGACGACAAGCGGTTTGCCTGGAAACATAAACTCTCCTGAAGATGAAGGTGTGAAATGCGAACTGCTGGTTGAAACAGGGCCGCAGTTTACCACATGGTGAGAGAGGCCGAAGAGACAGCTAATTCTGTCGGTGGCTAGTTTTGGTTTCGGCACATCATCCCGGAGGGATGGAAGTTAATAGCCGTGGGCGAGCGTTACGCGACGCGGACAGAAACGGCTGACCGCTCGCTTTTGGCAAGGAATCGAGGGAGAAAGAAGATCGCCTGACCCTGAAGGGGTCACTTCCGAGGGCGTCGTTTGACCCTTTCAGGCTCAAAAATCTGTTCTCCGATCTTTCCGCGGGCGTCGCAAGCTCACCCACGGCTAATGACTTAATCCCTCCGGGATTCGAAAACACTTGAATCTGACTCAAGCTCAACCGATTCACTACCACTCGTGAACAGATTGCGGGAATCGGTTTACAGGCTTGACGGCCGCCTTTTTACCCCAGGGGTTTCCTTCACATGGGATTTACGAAACTACACGAACCAACACGAAATCTCGTTAGTGGCATTTCGTGTGAATTCGTGGATCGTGTCTTCCATTCGTGGCGGCGCTCGACCTCCGGGCGAGCAGGCGCTATAAAGTTAAGGACTAATCATTGTGTGAAGGAGTCAGAACCAGGCCATGGCCAAAGATGTGAAAGACATGAACGAAAAAGAGATCCGCGAACGGGTCTTACTACTCGGGTTCGGGGGAGATCAGCGACTCTTTATGGCGTTCCATAAGCGGCTTGAGGCGGACCTGCCACCTGGCACCGGCATCGTGCTGCGCGGCAGTGTGGTTACAAACAAACGCTGGGAAGATGGGAAGCCGTTTGATGCAAACGGGAAGGGAACCAGCGACCTCGACGTTACCCTCGTAGGAACCAAGGTGATGGAATATTGGGACAAGGATGCATATTACATTTCGGGTCTCCACACTAAACCGCTCTGCGACGAAGATCCGGCAATTGCAATCGGCCTCAACAAAATGCGCAAGGCTCTGCAAGAGTTGGTGGGCCGGCCAGTTAACTTTCAAGCTACGGCCAATCTGGTGTTGTATGCACGCGATGTTCTATTCAATGAACCGTTCTTTACCCTCATCGAGGCAGAGGCCGGTTCGTGATTCTCAAGCTGCTCAGCTACAACATTCGCTTCGGAGGTAGCGGGCGAGAATCTCGTCTGGCCGAGGTCATCCGAACAGTCTCACCTGACCTGGTGGTGTTTCAGGAGGCGACGGACACGCGGGTCATCGAAGGATTAGCAAAGGCAACGGACTTTCCCTTCTGGGCGGCACAGAGAGCACATTCAATCGCTTACCTCAGTCGCGTTAAAATCTCGTACCATGAATGGCATTACCCGGCCGGAGCCAAACACTCTTTCCTGGAGATCGTGCTCGCAGGAACCGAAGCTCGCATCTTCGGATTACATCTTAGTTCCATGTTCTCCAAGTGGAGTGAGCGGCGCAGAGCGCGAGAGATCCGGGCGCTGCTAAATGGCATCGCCCGTCACCAGCAGGGTTTTCATGTCCTGGTTGGAGATTTTAATGCCCTGGCTCCGGGCGAAGTGCTCGATGTGAGGCGAATGCCGGCATGGATCCGGGCCCTGGTCTGGATGAGCGGTCGCGATATTCAACGTGAAACAATTCAAGTCATGCTTGATGCCAACTATGCGGACGGCTTCCGTCTGCTGCATCCCGAGGTTAAGGGCTACACTTTCCCTACCTGGGATCGGCACTTGCGTCTCGACTATGTATTCGTTCCCAAGCCCTTCGCCGATCGCCTGATAGCTTGCGAAGTAATTACTACTCCGCACGCGGTTGCCGACGCGTCGGATCATTTTCCGCTTCTGGCCCAGCTTGAAATCTAATCTTGGGCGACTCAACCAGCCCGCGATAGCGGGTGAAAGCATAAGCCTGGGGTGGAGCGCAGCGGAACCCCAGGGGAACTATGAAAAGGTTCAAGCAGCCCGGGCTTACTCCCAAGCTTTATGCTTTCGCCCGCTTTAAATCCAATTGCGGCGTCCCTTGTCTCTGCGTCTGTAGCACCTACAAACTCCTCACATTGAAGGTGTCGCCCTGGCGGATGTCTCCAGTCTCGAGTCCCTTCCGAAACCACCGGATGCGTTGGTCTGAACTCCCGTGCGTAAAGGAATCGGGAACGACGTATCCCTGGCTTTCGCGCTGGAGCCGGTCATCCCCAATCGCGCTGGCCGCTCCGAGCGCTTCCTCAACGTCTCCCTGCTCAAGCACGCCTCGCTTCTGGGCATGATGCGCCCACACCCCGGCCAGAAAGTCGGCCTGAAGTTCCAACCGCACGGAAAGCTGATTGGCCTCAGCTTCGCTCGTTCGTTGGCGGGCCGAGTTGACCTGGTCCATCGTTCCCAGGAGATGCTGGATATGGTGGCCTACTTCGTGAGCGATGACGTAGGCCTGGGCAAAATCGCCGGGAGCCCGAAAGCGCGTCTTTAACTCGCGGTAAAAGGAGAGGTCAATGTAGAGTTTCTCGTCACCCGGACAGTAGAACGGACCAACCGTTGCCCCGGCGACTCCACAAGCTGACTGGACCTGATCGGTGAACAGGACGAGCGTAGGTTCGCGATATTGCCGGCCCAGTTGGCGAAAGTTGTCGTTCCAGACGTCCTCGGTATCAGCCAGTACCGCACTGACTAATTGCCGCAGTTCTTCTTCCTCCGGGTTAGTTGGGCGTGACGACTGAGTGGCCGGGGCCTGCCCTTCGGTGGACACTTGTTCTAACAACTGGCGCGGGTCTGCGCCGAGCAGTAAGGCGATCACGAGAACTACGATACCGCCGAGGCCACCTCCGATCGCCAATCCCCCGCGCCCCATTCCGCGTCGATCCTCTACATTCTGACTCTGACGTCCTTCTCTCCAGCGCATGATCTAAGTCCTTCCTCTGATTGATCGATTCCCGAACAGCGATACTAGCGCAAAACGATCCCCGAAATCACACGAAGTGCCGGGTCAGTTCGCTCAGTCAAGCAATCAAGAATTCAGCGTTCCACCAGGTGTGAGTGACGCCGCACCCGACCCGGTCGCTACCGCTCCTTCTTAGAAACTCCGTTTACGTTGTCGATGGAACAAGTTGGAAACCAAGTGATTTGGCTTGCGTCGTTAGGTGCTTGAGCCGACGTTCCTGATACTTTTGTTCA
>Ga0136617_10000132_pt1 | contig 53252 bp, 48 predicted proteins | sample AntDrymUQ3222106_2_FD_129672 | JGI IMG/M metagenome (GOLD analysis project Ga0136617, IMG submission 129672) | Polar desert sand microbial communities from Dry Valleys, Antarctica - metaG UQ322 (21.06) | ecosystem: Environmental > Terrestrial > Soil > Desert | place: Antarctica: Dry Valley...
CGCGGCAATGCGAAAACTGCTGTACATCGCTTTTGGAGTTCTCAAGCACAAACGAGCCTTCGACGCGAGTTTGGCTTTTTCTGCTTGACTGTCAAGACAGTATCTACTTTCTTATGAACGTTGACCATTAAATCCTTGCTTGCTTAGTGGCGGTTTCACGCCACGTCGTCTCAGCCGTTGAAGTTTTGGTCTTAACTAATTACAAATAAAAAAAATAAAGTCTCTCTGAATGTATTCGGAGAGACTTTATTTTTAATGGTGCCGAGGACGAGACTCGAACTCGTACGGTTTACACCACACGCCCCTCAAACGTGCGCGGCTACCAATTACGCCACCTCGGCTAAAAATCTAAGGCGGAAAACGCCCGTTCGAGTTTTCAATCTACCAAAAACTATTTGTTTGACGATTCTTCTTGCACCAGTTTCGGCACGTTGGCATTTCCCGTCGAGTTTGTATTTGCGACGTTAGCTTCAGGAATTATGATAGAAGTGTTGGAATTTGCGCTGACATTGGCATTAATGACCGAAATCACGTTGTTTCCGGCGTTTGTATTTGCATTCGCATCAACGGTTGAGTTTGTATTTGCATCATTAGTAGTTGTCTCGGTTTCCGTTGGATTTTCCGAGTTTGTCTGCAAAACCGAGATATTTCCCGTTAAAGCCGGCATTGCCAGAAATAAAGCCGACAGCATAAAAATAGTAGCAGCCGCTATCGTGATTTTTGACAAAATGGTTTGTGCGCCGCGCGGCTGAAAAGCCGTGCTGGAAACATTGCTTGTAAAAAGCGCTCCGGCATCCGTTTTACCGGGCTGCAACAAAACCGATGCAATCAAAACGATACAGGAAACAAAAAATAATGCGTATAAAAAATAAACCAACTTTTTCTCCGTCTATCAACTATTTATAATTAACAATTCCGGCAAAGCTATCTGCTTCGAGGCTTGCTCCGCCGACCAATGCGCCGTCAATATCCGTCTTCTTCATTAAACCTTGAATATTATCCGGTTTAACCGAGCCGCCGTAAAGAATTCTAATCGTGTCGGAAACTTCTTTACCGTGCATTTCGCTTAAAACTTTTCTGATAAAAGCGTGCATTTCTTGAGCCTGTTCGGGCGTGGCAGTTTTTCCGGTGCCAATTGCCCAAACAGGCTCGTAAGCGATTATGATACGTTCCATATCGGAAACTGTCAAACCGTCCAGCCCGCCGATGAGTTGGGATTTTGCAACCCTTTCCGCATTTCCCGCTTCCCTCTCCATCAGCATTTCACCGACGCAGACAATCACCGTTAAATCGGCGGATAAAGCCGCTTTTGTTTTCAAATTAACCGTTTTGTCCGTATCGCCGTAAAATTGACGCCGCTCCGAATGCCCGACGATGACGTGCGTTGCGCCGACATCTTTTATCATATCAGCGGCGACTTCGCCTGTGTGTGCTCCAAATTTCTGTTCGGTCGAACAATCCTGCGCCGCAACTTTTACATTTGAACCCTCCAAACGGTCGCAGACGGTTTTCAAAGCCGTAAAAACCGGCGCGATTATAACTTCGCAATGATTTGCATTCGCTATTAAAGGCTTTAACGCCACCGCCGTGTTAACCGCTTCGTCGAGCAGTTTATACATCTTCCAATTTCCCGCAATAACCGGCTTTCTCATAAATTTTTATTGATTCAAAATTGCCTTTCCGTTTTCATTAAATTTCAGATTAAAGAAATTCAAAAAATTCTGCGTCGTTGCTCGCGCCAAATCTTCCAGTGTAATTTCGTAAAAATCGGCTAAAAATTTTGCTGTGTGAACAACAAAACTCGGCTCGTTACGTTTTCCGCGAAACGGAACGGGCGTTAAAAACGGACAATCGGTTTCGATTAAAAGTTTGTCAAGCGGAACGACACGCGCCGCTTCGCGCAGATTTTCCGCTTTTTTGAATGTTACGTTTCCCGCAAATGAAACGAGAAAACCAATTTTTATTAATTCTTGCGCCATCTCTGCCGTCCCGCCGAAACAGTGCATAATTCCGCCGCGAAAGTTTTCGTATGAACATTCATCTTGTAAAATTTCTACCGTTTCTTCATTCGCATCGCGCGAATGAATAATAATCGGCGAATTCAAGTCTTTAGCAATACGAATTTGTTTTTTAAAAACTTCAATCTGAATTTCTCGCGGCGAATGGTCGTAATAAAAATCCAAACCGATTTCGCCCCAGGCAATTACCTTTTCGCTCGATTTCATCAAATCAATCAAATAATTTTCCGCTTTGTCATCATAAACCCGCGCATCGTGCGGATGAACACCGACGGAAGCGAAAACATTTTCATAATTTTCGGCAACTTCAACCGCTTTTTTTATTTCGCCCGTGTGCGGATTTCCGGTTCCGACGTTGAGCATAATTTTAACGCCCGCGTCTTTTGCGCGTTGAATAATTTCGTCGCGGTCAGCATCAAATGCTTCGCCGTCAATATGGCAATGCGAATCAACAAAAATCATTATTTCAATCTAGCGCCAACTTTCACGTCTTCTAAAAACGTTGCAATTGCGGGATTGTCTGTTTCTTCCAATGAAGCGGCGCAAATCATTCCCTGTGATTCAAGCCCGCGCATTTTTCGCGGTTTTAGATTTGCGACAACAACGACTTTTCTTCCAATCAATTTTTCCGGCTCGTAATATTCGGCTAGTCCCGCCAAAATTTGACGCGGTTTTTCTTCGCCCAAATCAATTTCAAAGCGGAGCAATTTATCGGCTTTCGGAATGCGTTCGGCAACCTTTATTTCACCGACGCGAAGCTCGACTTTTAGAAAATCATCGATTGCGATAAATTGGTCTTCGGTCTTCGGTCTTTGGTCTTCGCTGCTTAGTTGTTGATTGTTTTCCGCTTGTTTTCCTTCTGACTGCTGACTGCTGACTGCTGATGGCTCTTTTCCGATTTCACTCATAACTTTGTTTTTATCAATTCGCGGAAATACCGGTTCGGTTTTGCCGATTTGTGTTTCGGCTTGTAAATCTCCCCAAGTTAAATTTTCAGGATTTGTCCCCGCAATATCTTCGTTTAAGCCAATTTGTGAGTAAATTTTACGCGCCGCTTCCGGCATAAACGGGTAAAGCAAAACGCACAACCAGCGCAGTGTCTCGGTTGCGCGATACACAACGGCGTTTAACGTTTCCGTTTGATTCGCGTCTTTGACGAGTTCCCAGGGTTTTGCGTCCGAAATCATTTTATCAATCCGCGCGATTACCGCCCAAAGCGTTTCAAGCGCCTGGCTGAACTCGAAATTATCAAACTTTCGCAAAAATTCATCGCGGGCGTGTTCGAGAACCGAAACAAGTTCCTGCTCGTCGGCGTTTATTCCGGCGCGTTTCGCATTTAAATAATTTGTCTCGCTGATTTTTCCGTTTGGAATCGCGCCGTTTCGATATTTCGTAATCATCGAAAGCGTGCGGCTCGATAAATTCCCCAAACCGCTCGCCAAATCAGCGTTCGCGCGTTCAATCAAATTTTCGTAACTGAATTTTCCGTCCTGCCCGAAAACCATTTCGCGCAAAAGAAAATAACGTAGCGCATCCGTCGAAAAATGTTTGTGCAAAACGTCAATATCTATTACGTTGCCAAGCGTCTTTCCCATTTTTCGCCCGTCAGCGTCAAGCCACATTCCGTGCGCGTAAACCGTCTCCGGTAAATCAATTTCAGCCGCCGTTAAAAACGAAAACCAGTAAATAGTATGAAAACGCAAAATGTCTTTGCCGACAATATGAACCGCGTTTTGCCAATACTTTTCAAAACCGACATTCGCTCTTTCCGCATTTCCCCAACCAATTGCCGTTATGTAATTTGAAAGCGCGTCCATCCAAACATACATCACGTGATTTGCGTCGTCGGGAACGGGAACGCCCCAACTGACGGAAGATTTTTCGCGGCTGATTGAAAGGTCTTGCAAGCCGCGTTTTATAAACGCGACAACTTCATTGCGCCTTGCTTCTGGCTGTATTTTCTGCGGGTTTTGTTCAATGATTTTCAAAAGTGTTTCATCGTAATCGGAAAGACGAAAAAAATAGCTTTCCTCGGATACCTTATCAAGCGGGTGTTCATGAATTTTGCAAAGCGGAACATCTGAATTTTCTTGTTTTAAAAATTCGTCTTCGTTTTTAAATTCTGCGCACGGAGCGCAAAACCAACCTTCATAAAAGCCTTTGTAAATTGTCGAATTTCCTTTCGGCGTTTTGTTCGCGGCAATTTTGCGCCATAGTTTTTGTACCGCTTCGTAATGAAACGGTTCGGTCGTCCGCATAAAAATGTCGTATCCGCCATTTTCCGAGTTCAATCCGAAATCGGCAAACATTCTCTTTAATTCACCTGAAATAAAATCAACTTGTTCTTGCGGCGTTCGATTATTTTTCTCAGCGGCGCGTTGAATGTTAATTCCGTGTTCGTCGGTTCCGGTTAAAAAATATGTTTCAAAACCGAGCTGTTTTTTATGGCGCTGAACGACATCAGCGACAATCGTCGTATAGAGATGTCCGAGATGCGGCAAACTGTTGGCATAATAAATCGGCGTTGTTATATAGAAAGTTTTCATACTCTGGGCAAAACGAAACCACAGATTAACACAAATGAACACTGATAATTAAATCAAGTAAAATCTGTGTTTATCTGCGTCAATCTGCGTTTTATTTTTCTTTTTATTTTCGATTCGGCTGCGCCCGCGCAAATTCATCGGTCGGATTATAGCGCGGCAGTTTTTCCATATTTGATGCTTTCAATCCAATATCCAAAGTAATGTCGAGGATTTGCGCCATTCCGTCATAACGCCAGCTTTCGTCAAATTCATCAGACGGCTGGTGATAATTTTTCGCGTTATATTCTTTAAAGAATTGCTCGCTCCAACCTTTCGGCTTGCCGACATAATCTTCTCCGACGCGAATGCTCAAAGCCGGAACACCCGTTTTTGCAAACGGAAAATGGTCGGAACGAAAGAAATACCCTTGTTCGGGGTGTGCATCCGCTAAAAACGATAATTTTCTTTCTTTCAAAACATCGTTGATTACTTGCATCAGATTCGAGCGTTCCGCGCCGAGAACGGCGTAATCGCGCGTCAAACCGTAAAAGTTTCCGCCGTCAATATTAATATTCGCCGCCGTTTTATCGAGTGGGAAGATTGGTTTCTGCGCATACCACTCCGCGCCCAAAAGACCTTGTTCTTCGGCAGTCGTAAAAAGAAATACTTGTGAACGTTTTGGTTGTTCGGCTGACGGCAATTTCGTAATCGCTTCGGCGAGCGCCAAAACCTGCGCCACACCGGAAGCATTGTCGAGCGCGCCGTTATAAATCGTATCACCTTTATCGTTTGGCGCGCCGACGCCTAAATGGTCCCAATGCGCCGTATAAACAACGTATTCATTCTTTAATTTTTGGTCACTTCCTTCCCAAACGCCGACGACATTGTTTGAATCAACTCTTTTTAATTCGCTGTTGATATCAATTTTTGCGTTTAAGCCGAGTTTTACTGGTTGAAAATTTCTTGATTTCGCTCGCTCGCGTAATTCGTCTAAATTTTTTCCGGCTTGCGTAAAAAGTTTCCGCGCTGCGTCTTCCGTCATCCACGAACGCATCTGCAAAAAGGGCGTTTTATCGTCTGCCGTTCGCGCAATATCGAAACGCCAATTTCCGTTTGAGGTTCGCACGACGTTCCAACCATAACCCGCGCTTTCGGTTGTATGAATCAAAATTACGCCCGCCGCGCCGCGCCGCGCCGCTTCTTCAAATTTATAAGTCCAGCGTCCGTAATAGGTCAGCGCTTTCGCGCCGAAAAGATTCGGTTCTTCTTTTGTAGCGGGCGGGTCGTTGACTATCATCACGAGAATTTTCCCGCGATAATCTTGCGTGTTACCTTTGTAATCGTTCCACTTTTGTTCGGACGCTTCGATACCGTATCCGACAAAAACGAGTTCGGCATTGAGATTAACCGAATCGGTTTGCGCACCGGTAAAAGCGACAAACTCATCGCCGAATTTATACGAAGCGTTGCCGACGTTTAACGTCGTATTCGGATTTGCTTTGACCGCAACAAGCGAGACCGGCTGAAAATACGAATTGTTATTTCCCGGTTTCACGCCCAGCATTTCAAGTTGATTGGCAATATATTTCGCCGCCAGCTCGCCGCCGCGACTACCTGGTGCGCGACCTTCAAAACCGTCGTCGGAAAGAAATTTGATATTAGCCCGCAAAGTTTTTTCGCTGAATAATTTTTTGTAATCTTTCCTTTGCGAAAAAATGTTTGTTGGAAACGTTAAAACAATCAAAATCATTAAAGTAACATTGCAACTTTTTTTCATATTCATACTTTCTCCTTTCGGCTTTATCCTTTTATTAAACTCATCGCTTCAGCGCGGGTTCGCGCGTCTTTGCGAAAGCCTCCGAGAACGCTGGAAGTAATTGTCTTCGCGCCCGGTTTTTTCACGCCGCGCAATGTCATACAAGTATGTTCGGCTTCTATCACGACCATCACGCCGAGCGGCTCTAATTCTTCAAAAAGAGTTTGCGCGATTTGCTGCGTCAGTCGTTCCTGCACCTGAAGACGACGCGCAAAAATTTCCGCGATCCTGGCAAGTTTTGATAAACCGACAATGCGTCCTTCTTTCGGAATGTAAGCGATATGGCACTTGCCGACAAACGGCGCGAGATGATGCTCGCAAACCGACGCAATCGAAATGTCTTTGACAATCACCATTTCGTCGTGCGAATCGCCGGGCAGCGCGACAATATGTTCGCGCGCGTCTTCCCACATTCCTTCGGTCAATTCGGCGTAAAAATCCGCGACGCGCTCCGGCGTTTTTTGAAGTCCCTCGCGGTCGGCGTCTTCACCGATTCCTTCGAGAATCAAACGAACACCGCGCGCAATTTTTTCTAAATCAACTTTTTTATTTTTTGTTGTTTGTGACAATTTAATTTCTCTTTGTTTGGTAAAACAATTTCAAAACTTCGGTTTCAATTTCTTTTACGGTTTTATTTGATTTTAACGCAATTTCGCGGATTTGTTCGTATTCCGGCTTTGCATTTACAATTTTTTCGCCGTAACGAGCAATTTTTACATCAATCGCGCCGAATTCTGTTTCGACTTTGACGATTTCGCGCCGCAATCTATTTCGTTCCGTTTCCGACACGCGAATCCCAAGCGTTGTCGTTTCGGTAAAAATCAATTTCGAGAGAACTTCCCTTTTTTCCTTTTCGCAAAGAATCGATATAAGCGTCGCGGGACGATTTTTTTTCATCTGAACCGATGTAAACCAGCAATCTAACGCGCCAAGTTCAAAAGCGCGTTCCATTACAAAACCAAAAGTTTGCGGCGAACAATCATCAAGATTTGTTTCCAGTAAAATTAATTTTTCAGTTTCACATTTATCACTCGTTTTATTTTCGTTTGGTTCGACTTTATGAATTAATCCATTTAGCTTATCGGACGCATTTTCCGTTTCGCCTAAAAACAGCCGTAAAACATTCGGAAAATTTTCATAATCTCTTGTTCCCGCGCCGTAAGCAGTTTTTTCAATCACGAAGTTTTGAATCATTCCAAACGATTCGCACAAAGTTGAAATGATTGCCGCTCCGGTCGGCGTAATTAATTCGCCTTCAATTTCGGTTGAATAAATCGGCGCATTTTTCAAAAGCTCGGCGACTGCCGGCGGCGGCACGGGAAATTTTCCGTGCGCCATGTTTACAAAGCCGCTTCCGACGTGGATTTTCGAACACGCGAACTTTTCAATTCCCAGCATTTCAAAACCGATACACGCGCCGACCACATCAATTATCGCGTCCATCGCGCCGACTTCGTGAAAATGAACTTTTTCAATTTCAATTCCGTGAACTTTTGCTTCGGCGGCGGCAAGATTTTGAAAAATTTTTATCGCTCTTTTTTTGACGCTTGCGGAAAGGCGCGAATTTTTAATAATTTCTTCGATTTGACGCAAATGACGATGTTTTTTTTCTTCTTTTGTTTTAACTTCGGCGTGAAGTGCGGAAATTCCCGATTCGCCTTTTGTCGTAAATTCGATTTCAAAATCTGAGATGTTTAACAGTTTTATTTGTTCGGTTAAATCGTTTCCGTCAACACCGAGCGAAACGATCGCGCCCAAAATCATATTTCCGCTCGCGCCCGCAAAACAGTCGAAATAAAGTGTTTTCATCGTTGAAAGTTTAAATTTCATTCACGCAAAGGTCAAAGCCCGCGCTTCGTTCTTTGGCGTTTCGTTGTTATACTTTGAATTTTTATGAATCAAAGCGAATTACAATTTTTTTTACGAGAGAAGGTTATCGAAACCGCCAAAGAAAGTTTCGGCGTCGAACTCGAACAAATTTCTGCCGAAACGCCGCCGAAAACAGAACTCGGCGATTTGGCTTTTCCCGTAGCATTTGAACTTGCCAAACGAATAAAACAAACGACTGGCGAAAAGAAAAATCCGCGTGAAATTGCCGAAAAATTGAAAGCCGCGTTGGAAGAAAACGAAGCGATTGAAAGAGTGGAAGTCGCGGGCGCGGGTTATTTGAATGTTTTCTTTAATCGCGCCAAATTTCTCGCCGAATGTATAACTGCCGAACCTTTACCGAAACTAGGGATTTCTGAAAAATCCGACGGACTTAAAGTTTGCGTCGAACACACATCCGTCAATCCGAATAAATCCGCGCATATCGGTCATGTCAGAAACTCGGTTCTCGGTGACACGCTTGTACGGATTTTGCGGGCAAACGGAAAGCGCGTTGAAGTACAAAATTATATTGATAACACGGGCGTCCAAGTCGCTGACGTTGTTGTCGGTTTCATTTATTTAGAAAAAATGGATTTGGACGACATCATAAAACTCAATGAAAAATTGTTTGCCGACGGTAAAACTTTTGATTATTACTGCTGGGATTTATACGCACGCGTCGGTCAGGAATATCAGCGAAGCGAAGAATTAAAAACAAAACGCGCCGAAGTTTTGCATCTCATCGAAGAAGGAAATAATCCAACCGCAAAACTTGCTAATTATGTCTCCACGCGCAATGTCCAGTGCATTTTGTCGACGATGGAGCGGATTTCAATTCGATACGATTTGCTTCCGCGCGAATCGGAAATTCTGCATCTGCATTTTTGGAAAAAAGCTTTTGAAAAAATGCAGGAACGCAAGGTTATTCAATTTGAAACCGAAGGCAAAAACGCAGGCTGCTGGGTTATGCCTTTTGAAGAACACAGCGGAAACGACGAACACGAAGCCGATAAAATTCTCGTGCGCTCGAATGGAACCGTAACTTACACGGGCAAAGACATCGCTTATCAAATGTGGAATCTCGGTCTGCTCGGACTGGATTTTTATTACAATCTTTTTCATCAATATGGGGACGACAAGGAAGTTTGGATTACGACAGCTGAGGATTTAGAAAGCGCAAATGTTCCCGCTTTTGGAAATAACGAAACGGTATATAACGTGATTGATTCGCGCCAATCTTACCCGCAGGAAGTCGTTAAAAAGGGCGTAGCAACTATTTTCCCCGAAAAAGGTGAAACTGCCAGCGTTCATCTGTCTTACGAAATGGTCGCGCTTTCGCCGGCAGCTGCGGAAGAACTTGGTTTTGTAATTTCAGACGAAGACCGACAAAAAACGTTTATCGAAATGTCGGGGCGCAAAGGTTTGGGCGTTAAAGCCGACGACTTGATTTCTCGTTTGGAAGCCAATGCTTTGACAGAGGTGGAAATACGTCACCCGGATTTGCCAAACGCTGAAAAAAGAAAAACCGCACACATACTTGCTGTCGGTGCTTTGCGATATTTTTTATTGAAATTTTCGCGCAATACGGTGATTGTTTTTGATTTCAAAGAAGCCTTGTCGTTTGAAGGCGAAACAGGCTGTTTCTGTCAGTATTCCGCCGTTCGCGCAAATTCGATTTTTAGAAAATTAGAAAATAGCGGTGAAGATATTTCAAATCTTAAATCCCAAATTTCAGATTTAAAATCTGTTTCCGAAATTTTCAACGCTGAAGACGGAGATGAAATTTGGTCTTTGGTAATTTTAGCTTCGCGTTTGGAAGAAACAATTTCCCAAGCTGTCGCGGCAAACGAACCGGCAATTTTAGCAAAATACGCTTTTAATCTGGCAAAGGCTTTTAACCTTTTTTATCACAACCATCGAATTATCATCGAAGAAAATCCGGTAAAACGCGCTGTGTTGATTGCTGCCGCCGACATCGCCCGCCGAACTTTAACCGCCGCGCTCGATACTTTAGGAATCGAAGTTCCCGAACGAATGTGAAATGGATTTTGGATTTTCGATTTTGAATTTTGGATTGGCAAGACGATTGCTTTATCTAAAAACAGTTAGTTTATAAACCGTAAAATATTTCTAAATTTCCGTGTTATATGTGATTTTTCCGGTTTTGAAAATTGCAGTTTGCCGAATGAATATGCAAGTTGCGAAAATTTATGCTAGTTGTAATGAAATCTGGCGCTACCGAAAAAGAGATTAAGCGCGTTTTGAAAAAAATTGAAAGTTTTGGCTTTTGCGCTGAAATCTCAAACGACGCAAACTGCACTTCAATCGATATTATCGACGGCGATGGTTCAGTTAGCGCAGCTATTTTTGAAAATCTTGCTGGCGTTGCCGAAACTGTTTACACTACCAAAACTTACAAACTAGCTTCTAATGATTCGATGCAAAAAAAATCCGTCGTCAAAGTCGGCGCGGCGGAAATAGGCGGTAAAGATTTAACAATTATCGGCGGCGTTTGTGCCGTCGAAAGTCGCGAACAAGTTTTTGCTGTTGCCGAAGTGGTTAAAAAAAGCGGCGCACAACTTTTTCGCGGCGGCGCTTTCAAACCGCGCACTTCGCCTTACGGTTTTCAAGGTTTGGGCGAAGAAGGTTTGCAGATTTTAGCGGAAGTTCGCGCACGTTTCGGTTTACATATCGTTACCGAAGCGATGGACAATGAGCAAGTTGATTTGGTCGAAAAATATGCCGATATGATTCAAATTGGAACGCGTAATATGCAGAATTTTTCGCTCTTAAAGCGTGTCGGAAAATCCCACTTATCGGTTTTGTTAAAACGCGGAATGAGCGCGACTTTAGAGGAATTTCTGCTTGCCGCCGAATACATTATAGCTGAAGGAAATCGCAATGTAGTTTTGTGTGAGCGCGGCATTCGCACTTTTGCCACTCACGCTCGCAATACGCTCGATTTATCAATCGTCCCCGCCGTTCAAAAAGTTTCGTATCTTCCCATTATTGTTGACCCGTCGCACGGAACAGGCAAAAATTACATGGTCACCGCGCTTGCCCGTGCGAGCGTAGCTGTCGGCGCGGATGGGCTTTTAATCGAAATTCACCCATCGCCTGACAGCGCTTTGTCCGACGGCGCACAAGCGCTTCTTCCCGAACAATATCTTGAAATGATTGAGCAAATAAAAGCTATTCACAAAGTTTTGTCGCCGATACAGGTTTGAATTTTGTAAAGATTTATTGATAAGCCGTTATACATTTGTTATAACGTTATTGGAGAATTTTATGCAAAAAACTTTAACGACAATTGGCAACAGTCTCGGAATCATAATCGAAAAACCTTTTCTCAATTTGCTTGGCATCGGTAAAGAAACATTGCTTGAAATGAAAACCGATGGCGAACGGTTGATTATCGAACCAATCAAAAACGATAAAAAAACAACAAAAATCAAAAAAGCCACTCGCCGCGTGACGAAAAGTCACGATAAAACCTTGCGCGAGCTTGCCAAATAAACGAACTACAATTCTTAACCGTGGGAGATGTTTTGGCAATTCACAACGAGCAAATTGAAGAATATTGCGGGATTCACGGAATTCGTGACAAGGATTTATTAGAATCTGCCACGATGATGGCACAAGCGAGTTTCGGGGGGCGAATATTTGCTTCAAAATTTGTTTGAAAGGGCGGCAGCTTACGCTTTTCATATTGCCGCAAACCAACCGTTTTTAGACGGAAATAAACGAACTGCGCTGGTTGCTTGTCTGGTTTTTCTAGACATCAACGATTTTGAAATTTACCACCCGGAAATGCATCTTTATTCAGCGATGATTGCGATTGCTAAAAAAAGAAATGAATAAATACGATGTAGCTGACTTGTTGAGAGAATTGTCGGAAAAATAAAAAAGCCCGCGCTTGTTTCTCGAACAAACGCGAACTTTTTTGATGTCTCCGCTTGAGCCTTTTGCCTATTTTATCAAGCGGAGTTTGAGAAAACTATAAAATTGAATGTAGCAGCTAACCATTGTCATTGCCATCAATAATGTCATCGGTAGAAAGCGGAATGTTTCAGGTAAAAATACGCCGAGACTTTGTTTGAAAATCACGCCGAGCAAAACGGCGAAGCCAGTAATCAAACTTCTACCTAAAAGCCAGTTTGCAAAATTCGGTTTTTCGCCCGAAGGCAGAAAATATGGTAAGACAATAAGCATTAAAAGCGTTAAAGCTAAAAACAAGCTGTCTAAAGCAAACCCTTGGAAACTTCTGCCAAACTCGATTGCCAAAAAGAAAAGTACAAAGGTTGTATCAATGGCAAAACCTTTATCTTCGGCAATTTCAGAATACTCGTTTTCAAAACCGGATAGTGTTTTCATAAATTCAGTTCGTGTCAAATGTTAATCTTTCGTACAAACACAAATCTCGCGTTTTAACGCTTTAGCTCTGCCTTTAATAATCAACCTAAACGGATGATTTATTCTTTTGGCTTGCTGAATTGCGTATAAGCGACGCGGAAAAGTTCCGATAACGCTTTGGCGGTTTCAGGCGTCAGGTTTTTATCAGCGCGAAGATGTGCTTCAACAATTTCCGGCGTCGCTTCGTGCGGATAATAAACAATCGCTTCAACCGTTTCCTTTTCATTTTGATGTTTGTTCATCACGCGGTCAATCGGCATATCAAGCCAGCCGGTTAAACGCGCAATGTTGTCGGCGTCCGGCTTTCCGGTTCCGTTTTCAATGCGCGAGAGCGTCGAAGCGGAAACATTGGTTGAATCTGCCACGTCACGCAAGCTCATTTCTAATTCTTCACGTCGGCGTTTGATGGCGCGTCCTAATTCTTTCGTATTAATTAGACTTTCGTTTTTATAAGCCATAATTTTTTTCTCCAAATTCAGAAATTCTTTTACCTAGTTTCAAAAACATCTTTTTGCAATTTTTTCAAGATGTTTTCCAGAAACCGTCCATTACGAAAATAAACTTAACATAAAAAAATTTTAGATGCAACACTACGTTTCACGCTTGCAACAAAAAGATTGTTGTGATACACTGTTTCACAGATGAAACGAATAGTTTTATCTAACGTACAAATGATTGATAATAAAACAATTTGCAGAAGAATTAAGGAGTTGAAATGACAGCAATAGCAGTAGAAAAAAACTTAACGGAAAAGCGTGAAAAAAGAGCCAAATCAATTGCGGCGATGGGTTTAGTCAATCGTGAAGCGGATAAATTTCGCGTTTCGACGCCTTCGCTACGCGGCAAACAAACTTCTTATGAAGTCTGGCGCAACGAAGCGGGCAAAATCCGTTGTAATTGTTTGGAGTTTGAAGAATCGGCTGCGGATGATGCGGCATTTCGCTGCGAGCATATTTTAGCTGTGAAATACGCGCTTGTATCGAAAAATACTGAGTCAGTAGCGAAGCAACCGGTGAAAGAAAAAACTGATATGGAAGTTAAAACAAAGCAAGTTGTTTTAGAAGATAAAAATAAAACTGAGTCGTCTGTCGAGAGCGGATTGCAGAACACGGATAACGGGTTAAACGAAGAATCTAAAACCCAAAATCCAAAATCCAAAATCGAAATGTCCAAAGGCCATGAACAGAAGTCCGACAAAGCTCAAAGAAATGTTTCGGTCAACGGACAAACTGAAACGAAAAAAGTTTTTGAGCCGAGTCATCTTGCAAACACACAAGGAGATAAAAAAGTGAAACAAGAAAACTTAAAGGAAGTGCCGTTTGTAAAAACGGAAGAAACGGAAACGGCGAATAATGTATTAAATTTTACAACCACATTGCGCGAACTGCGTAAAAATGTTGACCCGGAACTCATCAAACAGCATGAAGGCTGGCGCGACCGCAACGGCAATACGCATTACGTTGATTATGTCGAATGGCACACGGTTGCCGACATCTTGGACAAAAACGCGCCAAATTGGTCGCACGCGGTTAAAGACATTCGTCAAATCGGCGATATTTTCACCGTCACCGTAGCGATTACGATTGACGGCGTAACGCGCGAAGGTATCGGAACTGGTACTGCTGAAAGCGAACTCGGAATTAAAAAAGCAGAACACGATGCGCTTAAACGCGCTGCCGTAAAATTTGGCATCGCCCGCGACCTTTACAAAAAGGAATCTGACACGATTGAACGTGAAGGCGCAGTTCCGCCACCGGCTCATGACGGTTTTCCTTCAAATCCGATTGCGAAAACTTTGTCGGATTTAGTAACGGCGAAACAACTTGGAATGATTCGCGCAATCGGGCGCGAAGTCGGAATTGACGTTGACGAAGAATGTCAAAATGCGATGAACTGCAAAACCGACGAACTTTCAAAACGCGCGGCATCGAGTTTTATTCAACATCTTCAGGATTTGCAAAAACAGCAAACGGTTGAAGTTCAACAGCCGATGCGCCGGGCAGGATAAGTTCAATTACGAATTACAAAATTACGAATTACGAATTGTTAAATTTTTCTTCATTCGTAATTCGTAATTGATAATTCGTAATTCAAAAAGGTTGGGTTGTGAAAGACCGTCCAGCTTTCTCCAAAAGCCAGAAAAATCTCACTCACAACTCAAATTCCTCACTTTGATGAGGCAAATAATAGACGCGAATCTTTATAAATTTTCAGGGGTTCGCGTCTTTGATTTTTAAATAAATAATTTGCCAAAAAATCTACTGGTTATAAAATTTTGCTTTTTACAATCTCGTGTTATGCTTTGGGCGGAATGAAAACATTCTAATTTTAATAATTCGGAGCGAGGAAAAATGGCAGGAAAATTTGAAATTCAAAAATCGGCAGGCGGAAGTTATCGCTTTAATTTAAAGTCGGGAAACCAGGAGACAATTTTATCGAGCGAGAGCTACCAAACAAAAGAGGAAGCGCGAAACGGGGCGGAATCGGTTAAGAGTAACGCCGCAGACGACAACCGTTATGAACGAAAAACTTCGACGGACGGTCAATCATATTTTGTCTTAAAAGCCGCAAATCAAGAAATAATCGGCACGAGCGAGACTTACTCTTCACAATCGGCAATGGAAAACGGCATCCAAGCGGTTAAGACTAATGCTTCAAATGCGGAAATCGTTGAAGCAAACGGTGTTTAATATCTAAAACATTTTTTATTTAGGTTACTGAAAAATCATCGCCGCATAAGTTTAAGAAAGAGTTTTATTTTTATCCTTTCAAACATTTGCGTTGCCGATGGTTTTTTATTTATTCGAGAAAAAAAACTATTCGATTGTTTTTGCTTAAAAATAAATTTGTTTGCGATAATGATTTACAACCTTTGATTTTCTAAAAACCTATGCTTAAAAAGTTTTACCATTGCGCGGGTTTCAGCGCTTTTTTATTTTTTATTTTTGCTTTTTCAACTTTTTCACAAACATCAAAATCAGATTTTAATCGTGTCAGAAGTTACGATGTTCAGCATTATACGATTCGGGCAAGGTTTGACCGTATGTCTAAAACGGTTTTAGGTGACACAACCATACAGTTTAAACCGCTTAAAAACGACTTTAAGACATTTGAACTCGACGCGGCGGATATTAATTTTGAATCGGTCAAACTTGAGCCGGAAAATAAAATTTTAATCTTTAAAACAATCGGCGAGAAAATTTTTATTACGCTTGATAAAACGTATTCGCCGCAAGATTTAATCAGCATTAGATTTAACTACTTGGCGAAACCGAAAAGAGGCGTTTATTTTATTGACGAATTAAAGGAAGATGGACGAGTTGCCCGCGCCGCGCAAATCTGGACGCAAGGCGAACCGAACGAAGCCCATCATTGGTTTCCTTCGTACGATTTCCCTGATGATAAAGCGACGAGCGAACAATTTTTAACAATCGGGAAAAATGAAACCGCGATTGCCAACGGTGAATTGATTGAAACGACGGAAAATACGGATGGAACTAAAACCGTTCATTATAAAATGCCGATTGCACATTCGACATATCTCACATCTTTTGTCATCGGAACATATTCGAAAGTAAGCGATTCATACAAAAACATTCCGCTCGGATTTTACATTTATCCGGGCAAAGAAGCGGTCGCGCAAAAGGCTTACGGCAAAACAAAGGATATGATGCGCGTTTTTGAAGAACTGACCGGCGTTGATTTTCCTTACAACAAATATGACCAAACAATCGTCGCTAACTTTCAATTTGGCGGAATGGAAAACATCACTGCGACGACAATGGCTGACACGGAAATTTTAATGGCGGAATTTGGTTTTGCCGGTAATGTTGTTGAAGATTTAGTTTCGCACGAACTAGCTCATTCCTGGTTTGGAAATCTTGTTACTTGCAAAAATTGGGCGGAGCTTTGGCTGAATGAAGGTTTTGCAACTTTTATGGAAGCCGCGTATCGGGAAAAAATGTACGGACGCGCTGCTTATTTGCGTAAAATAGGCAGCGATGCCGAACAATTTATAATCAACGAGGCTGTTAACAAAAATCGTTTCGGGCTTTTTAATCAGACCGCCGGAAACGTCGGTGCGCTTTTTGATAATCCGGCGATTACTTATAATAAAGGCGGCGCGGTCGTTCACACTTTGCGCGAAACCGTCGGGACGGAAAATTTCTGGAAAGCAATCAATGTTTATCTGAATCGTCATAAATTCGGAAGCGTCGAATCTACGGATTTGCGGAAAGCGATGGAAGAAGTTTCGGGAATGAATTTGGATTGGTTTTTCGCGCAATGGATTTACGGCGGCGGGTATCCGAAATTAAATGTCAAACAAGTTTACAATCCCAAAACAAAAGTTTTGACATTAACCGTCGCGCAAATCCAAACGCCGGACAAATTAACGCCTTCAGCATTTCGTCTGCCCATGGAAATTGCCATTACGACCGCCAAAGGCACAATAACGGAAAACATAGAAATCAAAAAAAGATTGGAAACTTTTTCAATAAAGCTAGACGGAAAACCTACAAAGAGTGTTTTTGATAAAGACGAAAAAATTCCGTTAAAATTGGTCAAATATCAAAATTTGATTGTTTTAAAAGGTAGATAAATCGTAAAAAGTAATAATCGGCGCAAAAAAAGTTCCGCTTTTTAAGAGCGGAACTTTTTCTCTTTGAGAAGACGGATGTCTCGTTTGATTTGTTGAAAAAAATCAAAGGCACGAAGCACACACAAAATCGCGCTTTTTTACGGCAAAAATTTCTCAGTGACTTCTTCACCACACCTACGAGGTTAGCTGACGGGCTAGGAAATGAAGAAGTTTCCCCGCGTTTTCTTTAGCCAAACGCTTCGCCCCGTGTTTCGAGAATTTTACTTCCTAAAACATTTGGTTCCCCCGCGTTGATTACAGGAGTGAATCAACTTCGGCGATAAGTTTTCAACAAACAATAATATAACATCGAATTTTTGATATTTCAAGAGTATTTTTATTTTTTTTATTTTGCCGGAAATAATTGGTAGAGCATCAGATAAACAATTACGCCGGTTACCGAAACATAGAGCCAAACCGGGTAAGCATATTTGACGATTCTCTTGTGCCGGGCAAATTGTTTGGTAACGGCGTAGAACATCGCGCGTAAGACAAGTGGCAGAACCACCAGCGAGAGTCCGATATGTGAGATTAGAAAAAACAGATAAACGTAGCGTACAGCGCCCTCGCCGCTAAATTTATTTGCCGAATTTGAAATATGATATATAACGTAACAAATTAAAAACAAACCGCCGAGAGCAAAAGCGGTAGTCATCGCTGTTCGATGAAGTTCGATTTTTTTCTGCCTGATAAGAATCAACCCGGCAATTAAAACAACACTCGTCAAAGAATTAATAACGCCGATAGCGTGAACTAAATTCTTTGTCCAATGTCCCAAATCTACCTTATTGGGAAAGGCGAGCATCACGGCAACCGCGAGTGGAACGCCGACGGAGAGACTATTTATCAGTATTTTCGATTTGATTTCCGGTCGAGGCGCAACTGTTTCCATTATTTCCAAAAACCGAGCAGTAAAACCAGCACAATCCACAAACCGTCCATAAAATGCCAATACCAGCCGACGATTTTTGAAATTGTTTTGCGTTGTGCCAATTCTTTTTCGGTGCCGGTTTTTTGCCACGCTCGCAAAAGTATGTAGCCGAGAGCGCAAATTCCGCCGATGACGTGAAGAGCGTGAACGGCGGTTAAAATATAGAAAAATCCGGCGTATTGATTGCTTTGAACATAGACGCCGCGCCGGACGAGTTCAAACCAAGCTAAAAATTGCGACGAAACGAACAATCCGCCGAGAAGCGTTGTTGCCAGAAGCCAATTTTTTGCTTTTTGCTGGTTATCATCACCGAGCGCTTTTTGAGCGATTTTATAAGTTATACTGCTGGCTAAAATTAATGCTGTGCTAATCCAAATTTGCCGCGGCAAATCAAATGGCTGCCATTCTAAAACGCGGTTGTTTGAAATAACGACATATGCGCTGATTAAACCGCCGAAGGTCATCATCACGACGAGCAGCAAAAACCACATTCCGACGCGAACTTTATTTATCGAGTTTTCGCGGGTATCTTCAAAAGATTCGTTGTTATGATTATTATCGTCACCGCCGCCACTGCCTCCGCCTCCGCCTCGATTTCGGTTTCCGCCGTTTGAACCGGTTCTGCCGCTTAGGCTCGAACGAAGTTTTCGCTTTTTTTCTTTTTCGGGGCTGGTTTCGATAGTTCCGACTTTCATAAAACTCGAATTAATGATTTAAAACCATCAAAGCAAAAACGAGCGGTAGATATAAAACCGATACAAGCAGTAATTTTCGTGATTTCTCGACCGTTTTAGAACGCGCTGCTTGAATGCTCGCATACAAAAACCAAATTCCGAGAATGCTTGCGCCGACTAAATAAATCGAACCGGCTAAACCGATAAAAAACGGCGCGAGGCTGACGGGCAATAGTAAAACGGTAAACAAGATAATCTGCCGAGCGGTAATTTTCCCTTCGGGTTCAACAACTGGCAGCATCAAAATTCCCGCCTTAGCGTATTGTTCACGATACATCGTGGCAATCGCTAAAAAATGCGGAAACTGCCACAGAAAAAGCATCGCAAATAAAATCCATGCGCCTAGAGTTATTTCGTTTGCCGACGAAGTCCAGCCCATCAAAGGCGGCATCGCGCCCGGTATTGCGCCGATGGCGGTTGAAGCAGACGTGTATTTTTTTAAAGGCGTGTAAAGAAAAACATAACCGACGATGACGGTTAAACCAAGAAAAGCGGTTAAAGGATTAACCAAAAAAGCCAGATAGATTTCTGCCACGAGGCATAACAAAACGCCGAAAATCATTGCTTCGGTTACGCTCAGCCTCTGCGCCGGAAGCGGACGTTTTGCCGTGCGCTCCATTAAAGCGTCGGTGCGCCATTCCCAGACTTGATTAAGTGTCGCCACACCAAAGGCGAGCAGCGCGATGCCGATAACCGAATTGATGAAAAGCAAAACGTCGAAGCCTTTTGCCGCGCCGAGATAAAATCCCGCTGCCGAAGTCAAAACCAGCATTAATGCGATGCGCGGTTTAGTCAGTTCAACATACGCCGCCAGTTTTTCGCGCACGCCTATTGCTTTTACACCTTGAATTTCCGCTGTTGCTGTGTCCATTGAATATTAACCAAATTTCATTCTTTTCAAGAATAACTTGCCTTTGACTAATTTCCAAATCATCAACGGCTAAGCAAAACTTCTTTTTTTTTGTAGATAAACTAATTTTTACCGAGATGACAAATAAAAATCGCTAAGTTATGATTTTCTTGTCAGCAGTTAAATAAAACAATGTCGGTTGCAGAAGAAACATTAAAAAAGCACGCACGAGAAATTTCTAAATCGAAAGATACGCCTTTCTTAAACCGCATTCTAAATTTTTTAAGTTCGGTGCGTTTCGGTGTTGTTTTGCTGTGCATTCTTGTTCTGCTTTCATTAATCGGAATGCTTATCATTCAACAGAATGTTAATGGTTTTGATGCTTATTTTGCTTCGTTGACACCCGCCGAAAAATTAGTTTTTGGTAATCTGGGGTTGTTCGATATTTATCATAGTTGGTATTTTAATTTTTTGCTGCTTGTTCTTTCCTTGAATATTGTTTTGGCTTCGATTGACCATTTCCCGTCTGCCTGGACTTATATTTCACGCCCGAAACTTGACGCTTCACGCCGATGGTTGTCGGGTCAAAAGCAAAATGCGATTGTTGAACTGCAAGGCGAAAATAAAAACAATATTGAAGAAAAAATACGCGCGATTTTCGAGGAACAAGGTTTGAGAACCGTGGTTAGCGAAAATAAAGGTAAACTTTTTGTTTTCGGCGAAAGCGGCAGATGGAATCGGCTCGGCGCGTATATTGTTCACGTCGCTCTTTTAACACTTTTCCTCGGTCATTTTGTCGCGCTGCGGACAGGTTTTGACGCAGACGTGCGAATGATGCCCGGTCAATCAACCAACGAAATTGAGATGATTCAATTCAATCTCGACAAACAAGAGCGTTATTCCGTCGGCTTACCGTTTACGATAACCTGCACAGACATTCAGCAGCGATTAATTGACCCGAAGGGCTCAATTGGAATACAAAACACACTGGATTGGCGCACGCAGATAAAAATCGAAGACCCGGAATATGGCGAAACAGTCGCCGATGTGAGCTTAAATAAACCATTCAGTTATCGCGGCTACCGCTTTTTTCAGGCAAGCGCGATTACGGTCGGTAGCGCCAGAAATATGACGCTCGAATTAACGCCGGAAAACGGTGGCGAGTCGTTTACAATTAATTTGGCGCGCAACGGTTCAGCCGATTTACCGAACGGCACAAAGGTTGACTACGAAGCATTTTTTCCCGATTTTGGTTTTAACGCGCAAGGTCAACCCGATACGCGCTCAGCGGAATATAAAAATCCGGCGGCAATTTTGAATATCACACCGCCGGGCGGTCAAAAAACGAGAGTTTTTGCTTTTGCAACAAACGTATCCGAAGATATTCCCGTTGGCGCGCCTAAAGCCGGTTATAAATGGCGTTTGAAAGAGTTTGAAAAATCACCGCTGGCGCACGTTTTGTCTATTAAATATGACCCTTTTAACGCCGCAATTATTGCTTGGTATTTCGGCGGATTCGGTTTGATTGGCGCATTAATCTTTGTATTTTTTGTTTCGCACCGGCGAGTCTGGGCTTTGATTGATAATCAAAAAGGAAAAAATTTTGAAGTTGTTTTGGGCGGAAATACAAACCGCAACGAGCAGGGCTTTGAAGATAAATTTAAGAAATTAGTTCAGAGGTTAGAGGTTAGAGGTTAGTTTTAATTTTTTACTAATCTCTGACCTCTAATCTCTCAAAAAAATATGTCGCAAGTAATAACAGCAAACGAAATACGAGAAACAAATATTCCTTCATTTGGCATTCAGCATCTTCCGGCGATTCTGGCAATTGCCAGCGCGTTTTTTATGCTTTTTATGCGTTTACAAATTGGCGCAAATTTTATTTCTGACGGCGCGCTGATGATGCTTGCGCTGGCGTGTTATATTTTCGCCGCGCTTTTTCAATTGACCAATCTTTACGCGCCTTCGCAAATGGCGCAGCGAATCGGTTTGTGGAGCGCAACCCTCGGCGTTTTCTTCAACCTTGCAAGCTGGCTCGTGCGTTGGGTGGCAATGTATGAAGATGAGATTTCAAAGATGCGGCTAGCGGGAAATATGGACACGCCTTGGATGTTTCGCTACATTCCGTTTGCCAATCTTTACGATTTAAGTCTGGCATTTGCTTTCGGCGCGGGCATCACGACGCTGCTGCTGGCAAACCGGAAAAACTTCCAATTTTTAAGCGCGTTTACATTGCCGCTCGCCGCGTTGATTTTAACTTTAGCCAGATTTATCGGCGGTGAATTTATCGAGCTTCCGCCGGTTCTCGATTCCTACTGGCGACCGATTCACGTCGGCGTCGCTTCATTAAGTTACGGCGTCGCATTGGTTTGTTTTGCCGTCGCGGTTATTTATTTGTTGAAAGATAAAGTTAAGCCCGAGGCGATGGCGATTTGGTCAAGCATTTTCGCCTTGTCGGTGCTGGCGACGATTAGCAATTTTTCAGTTTTTACCGGACTTGTCTATCGCGCCGGACTTTTTATTCCAAATACGCCAAAACCTTTCTCCGCGCCGTTTCGCCTTGAAATTCCATTTGTTGGCGAAACATTGGTTGTTGCTGGAATTTTGCTTTTGGGCGTGATTTTTTCATTTCTTGTTTATTTGTATCAAGCAAACGAAGCGGCAAAAAAAGTCGGACACGTTTTGCTGAAACTTTCTTTGCTTACACAACTCATTGCCATTGCTTTTTTAGTTTCGGGGATTAAATCAAACTCAAACGTTTATGAAAGACTGCAGTCTCAAGTTACCGAAAATCCGAATCTAGTTGCCGCCGCCGGTCGAGAAATAGCTTCCAAACAAGGTTTGTCGGCGCAGGAATTTGCGGCAATTACGCCGACGCAGTTTGAGATGGCGGGCAGGCAATTTTTGCAGGCGAACGGCGGGGAAATGTTTCTCAGCTTGAATACAAATCCGGTTGAGCTTGCCGGTTTATTAACGGCTCTTGCCGGAACATTTTTTGTAATTTTATTCGGCTTTAGAACCGAAAAACTGCGCGAGCGGCTTCCATCGCTCGACGCGCTCGACGGTTTAATGTATAAAACCGCGTGTTTAGCGTTTGCAGGTCTGGCAATGCTTTTAATCACCGGCGCGATTTGGGCGAACGAATCATGGGGCAGACCGTGGGGTTTTGATTCAAAAGAAACTGGCGCGTTAATCGCGTGGCTGACTTACGCTGGTTTTTTACATACGCGAATTTCGCGCGGCTGGACGGGCAGAAGTTCGGCGTATTTTGCCATCGTCGCATTTTTGTTCGTTATTTTTACATATTTGGGCGTGAGTTATTTATTGCCCGGTCTGCACAGTTACGCTTAATTTTTCAAATGCAAAAAACCATTTTATCCGGAATTGGTGGTTTGGTCATCGGTTTAACAATCGGTTTTTTCGCCGCGAATAGTATTAACCGCAATGCGATTTCCCAAACAAATGTTTCTCAAATTCTGCAAAGCCCGCCTTTTTTAAATCAACAAGTTCAAAATGCAGCCGTCAAAGAACAACAGCCGCAAGGCGTGGCGATGCCCGCTGTTACCCAAACTCTTGAAAAGGCAAAAAATGAACCGAACAATCTTGAAGCGCAAATCGTCGCGGGCGATATGTATCTGCGAATTCAGAATTTCGGCAATGCAATCGAGTTTTACCAGAAAGCCAATCAAATAAAACCTGGGGATTATCAAACTTCCGTCAGACTTGGCAACGCATATTTTGATTCGGGACAATTCGAAGAGGCGGAAAAATGGTATTCGAAAGCGCTGGAAACCAATCCGAAAGACGTAAATGTAAGAACCGATTTGGGAATAACCTTTGTTGAACGTCAAGCGCCGGATTTAGACCGCGCTGTCAAGGAATTTCAAACTTCCCTGCAAACCGACCCAAAACACGAGCCGACGCTTTACAATCTCGGCGTCGCATACTACAAAAAAGGCGAAGTTGAAAAAACGAAGGAAGTCTTAAAAAAACTCGAAAGCGTCAATCCGCAAAGCAAATTAGTCGGAAGATTGCGGCAGATATTCGCTTCCAAATAACCCTATTCAATCGTCATTTTCTCAACATCAAGAATTGAATAACGCCCGATTGCGCCGTCTTTTGAAATTACGGTTAAAATTCCTTTATCAACATTAACCTTCAAAACTTCGCTCATCGCGCGTTCAATTTTCGAGCCGTCTTTGAATAATACGACAAGTTTTATATTCGCTAATTCGGCAGGCGAAACCGCTTTTACGGAATTTTTTGCTTTCTTTTTTGGAACCTCTGTCTTGACGGCTTCAGAAACTTCAGCCTTTTCAGTTGTTATATTCTCTTCTGTTTTTACCGCTGCATTTTCTTCGCCTTTAGCGCTTTTGTCGGCAATTTCATCAGTTACGATTACCTTTGGCGAAGTTTGTTTCTGTGTATCTTCAGGTTTTACTTCTTCAATTTTCTTTTCGTTCTCCGCTAAAATTTCTTTTGTTTCAGCTTCTTTTTTCTCTTCTTCAATAGTTATTCTATCCTTAGCGCGAGATTTGTTCTCTTTCGGTTCCGTTTCGTTTTTGGCGATTGTTTCTTTTGGCGTCGGAGTCGGTTTCGGTTTTATTCCGACGATTGTTCCGACTGAATTAACAATTATATCGCTTTGATTTTCCGTTTTGACGACAGGCGCATCTGGTTCGCTTTTCTCAGATGTGAGTGACAAAGGTTCAAAACTTCCCGCAAATTTTATTCTGAAAGTGGCTGCGTCGTCATTTGGCGAACGTCCCTCAATTCTTAAAACGAGTTTTTCCGGCTGACGCATGTAAATAACTCGTCCGGTTTCTCTGTCCGAATCGTCGGCATAAACTGTTATTTTCGTTAGAGGCTTTAAATTTTCGGCGGTGAAAACGTCAATATCGCCGTTAAAATTTGACGTAACAACGTTTATAAAAACGTCGCCCTGTTTCGCGTTAAAAACATAAAAATAATTTGTCAAACGCGCGTCGCCGATGTCGCGCGCCGAAATTTTCCCGCTTATTTCGTTTGTTGAAACAGGCGTCGGATAATTTTGATTCGTGGATTGCGCTTCGGCAGAATAATTTAAGCTGAAGAGAACACAGAGAACACAGAGGATTTTTGCAAATCGTAATTCGTAATTCGTAATTCGTAATTTGTATCTTTCCATTTTCTAAACCAAATCTTTTCTAAGGTGAACGAGCCGTGAAGTTTCTTCGTAACCTAAATTCAGATGCGCCATTAAACTCGAATCGTTGCCGATTTCCGAATCCGATGCCATTTCCTCACAATCTTTGCTGCGCGCCCAATTTTCCGCCGCTTTGACTAATTTTCTGCCGATGCCGTGCCGACGGTATTCTGGTTCGACAAACCAACCTTCTAAATATCCGACGCGCTCGCTATGGCAATCTTCGACAAACGGACGAATGCTTGCTTCTAAAAACCCGATTAATTTTCCGTTCGATGACTCGGCGACTAAAACAAGCTGCGTTTCCTTATGTTCGTAAATGTCGAGCATTTCAGTTTTGTGTTCGTCGTCGCTTGATTCGTCCCAGAGAAATTTTCGCAATCTAAACCATTCGGAAACGTCTTTTTCTTCGAGCCGACGCACTCTAAAATTTTGTTCTGCCATTAACGAGTGATTTTAGCAGTCTTAATAGCAGACAACAACAATTATTTCCAAACAAAAAAGCCGAGCTTTAAAGCTCGGCTTTTGCAAAAATGCGGAATCTATCTTTTACTCGCTTCCCGCTTTCGCGGCTTGCGCCTTTTCGCGCAAAATTTCCAGTGCCTTTTTAAGCTGCAAATCTTCCGGCGCTTGTTTCGGCGGCTCGGCTTTCGGTGTCGGGCTAGGTTGCGGTGTTACAGGCTGATTTGGTTGCGGTTCTTGATTTTCCTTTTCCTGTTGATCAACCAAATCTTCCACATCTAAAGGTTCCGGCGTTTCCGGGCGTTTTACTTCAATCGAAGGTTTAACGCCGGAGCTTGCGCGTTCATCATTTAAAAATGGCTTTCCGCTTGCCGACGCCCATTTGGCGGTTGTCAAAAGCAGACCGTCGCCGCTTCGCAACGCAAATAATTGCTGTTCGGTTCCCGCGCCGAAACTTCTCTCGCCGATGACTTCACCGCGCTGCCGATCAAGAATTGCGCCAGCGACCACTTCCGCCGCGCCCGATGTTCCCAAATCAATAAGCGCAACAATCTTTCCGTCAAAAAGATGTTTTGAAGCCTCTGCCGCAAAGGTTTTTATAACTTTATTGTCGCGCCCGATAATTTGGGCTAAATTTCCGTCTTTGATAAATAAATTGGCGACAGTTACGGCTTCATTTATATCGCCAGCCGCAACACTGCGTAAATCTAAAATGATTTTCTGCACGCCTTGTTTGGTTAAATCCTGCACCCTTTTGCGAATGTCGGCGGCTTCGCCTTTTTCAAGACTATAAACTTTAACCACGCCGATTTTACCTTCTTCGACTCTTGATTCGGATTCGGGAATTTTATATGTTCCGCGCGAAACGGTAATGGTTTGCGGTTTTGTTCCGGTTCGCAAAACACGCAAATTCACTTTTGAAGCGATTTCGCCTAACAGTAATTGCCGCGCGTCGTAAAGCGAAATGTCGCGCGTCGCTTTATTTTCGATATACTCAATAACGTCTCCGGCTTTTAGTCCGGCTTTGTCGGCTGGCGAATCTTTAATAACCGAAATTACATAAAGGTAAGAAGAAACCTGTGAAAATTCCGCGCCGATTCCGGCTAAAGTATTTTGCTTTTTCGCCTGAAAATCTTTCACCTGTTCCGCCGTCAAATATGACGAATATGGGTCAAGACCGTAAGCCAAACCGCGCAGTGCGCCGGCGCGAACCTTCTCCAGATTCGGCTCGTCAACATAATCGTTTTGAATGTGTTGCAAAACCGATTCGAAAATGCGGATTTGAGCTCCCGCGTCATTTATCGGTTGCTGCGCAAAAGCTGGTGACCAATTTCTAAAAATGCCGCCGAAAATTGCGTATAAAGAAATTGCAAAAGAAATTAAAACAAGTAAAATTTTTCCGCGATATGACATTCGTTACCTCTTTATTTAGTGGATAATTAATAGTTGATAGTCGATAATTAAAAAAACTCAACAATTATCCACTATCAACTATTAATTATCAATTATTATCGTGCAAGACCAAGAACCAATTAATAATCCCGAATTGACAGATGTTTTTCTCGCGCCGAACGAGGGCAGATTAGTTGCTCTCGATTTAGGCACGAAGCGCATCGGCGTTGCCGTTAGCGATGAACTTCAATTTACGGTTCGACCACTTCGTGTTATAGAACGCAATAGCTGGAAAAAAGTTCTCAAACAAATCATCCGTATTCTGGAAGAATTTGATGCCGTCGCGCTGGTTTTGGGTTTGCCGTATAACACCGACGGCAGCGAAAGCGATATGTCGCAAGAGGCACGCCGCTTAGCGAGAAACTTTTCTCTTTCAGTCAAAGTCCCTGTTTATCTGCAAGACGAACGATTAACTTCGTATGCTGCGACAGGCTATCTGCGGAAAATAGGTGTTGACGAAAAAGATATTCGCAAGCGCGTTGACAGCGAAGCCGCTGCCATAATCTTGAGCGATTTTATAACTTTGAGAAAACAGAAAGCAGAAAATAGAAAGAAGAAGCCAGAAGCCAGAAGCTAGAAGAGAAACTAGAAAAACAAAGTATGGCATTAACCTACTTTATATTCTGATTTCTGATTTCTGTTTTCTGCTTTTCTATTTCGGCGTTAGCAAAACAGTTTCTTTCGCCGCCTTCTCAACCGCGGGTTTCGTAAACGGAAAGACGGGCGTGGTTCCTGTTCGCCAGGCTTCAATTTGGTCACGGTAATGCACGGATTTCGGGTCGCCGCTTTCTCCTGTTGGTATAATCTGCCGCGTCAAATCCCAATTTCCGGGCGTTGCTATAAAACGCATCGAGACAGCCGCGCCGACATTTGGCGAAGCTGCCGAACCGCCCGAACCGTTTTGTGGAAATGCCTCAATCACAAATTGACTGCCAACGAGCGGAGCAATTGCCAACGGATGCGAGAAATTTGTTTTCCACATCGCGCCCCACGTCCATTTGCTTTCATCAGCACCAAGTTGTTTGGTTAAATTTGCGCGCGCCTGTGTTTCGGCGACTTTTAATAATTCGCCGTAAGATTTATATTCTTTCGGCAGCCATTCTTTTGGTTTTTCATTGATTATCCAATCGAAAAATGCCGTGTCATAAGGCAATGAAAGATTTCGCGCACGTTCGGCGCCGAAATTCCCAAGCAAAATTTTATTGCGAAATTCGTTTCGCATCGCGTCCGCTACTAGCGCCGATTTTGAATCGGCATTCATTCGTCCGTTCCAGCCACCAAAAAGTTTTAATGTTTCTTCACTCGCGCCTTTCAAATTGACGACTTCGCGGGCAAAGCGCGAGTTTACCACGCTGAACGTATCCGATTGAAAATCGCGCACGTCGTCCGCCGAAACTTTTGAATTTGCGCTCAATAAATCATAAAGCCGCCGCGCACGCCCCGGCGAATGAGCGCGGGCAATTAAGTCGTGATATTTGTAGGATTTCCCGATGGTACGCTGGTTTGCCGTCATAATAAAACCTTCGGACGGATTGTAAATCTGCGGCAATTCTTCAAACGGAACGAAGCTCGTCCATTCGCCTTCATCGGTCGCGCCATTATAAGGTAATGAACCGTCGCCGGTTTTCCGAATCGGAATTCGTCCCGCCGCAATCCAGCCGATATTTCCGGCAGCGTCGGCATAAACAAAATTCTGCATCGCGCCCGAGTAATTTCTCAGCGCATTTTGAAAATCCGTCCAGTTTCGCGCTTTCGCCAGCATTGACAACGCTTTCAGCGTATCGTTTCGCTGGTCAAACGCCGTCCACTTCAAAGCGTATCGCTTTGCTCCGTCTTCAAAGAAAATCACTCCGTTGCGCGTATTGACAACTTCCAGAACTTCGGTTTCGGTTTCCGTCGAAACAAGACTTTTGCGAACCTTTATTTCTTCGCGGCGAACGGTTGGCGCCGCCCAACCCGTCGGCGTTTTATATTTTCCATTTCTGTCAAAATTTTCCAGATATAAATCCTGCACGTCGGGTCCAACATTTGTAAAACCCCACGCGATATGTTCGTTATGTCCGATGATAATGCCGGGAATGCCTGCCGTAGTTACGCCCGCAAACTTCGCGTTCGGCAAGCTCAAATGCACCATATACCAAATCGGCGGCTGCGTCGGACGCAAATGCGGGTCGTTTGCCAGAAGCGGTTTTCCGTCAATAGTGCGTTTTCCGCTAACGACCCAATTGTTGCTCGCGGCTAAATCTTCGGCGTAAAAGCCGATGCGTTCTAAAGAATTTCGCCTTGTTTTTTCTAATTTTGCCAATTTTGTCTCAAGTCCCAAGCCCCAAGTCCCAATTTTTTCAACGCTAAACTTTGAACTTTGAACTTTGAACTTTGAACTTTCTTCGTCTTTTCCAAACAGCAGCACATCAAGCGGCGAACTCGGATTTAAGATTCTTTCAAGTTTTTCTTTCGGCAAATTCATTAATCCAGCCTTTATCAAATCCATTCGCCACGTATTGCTCAGCGCATCATCAAAAATTTTACTAACGATAAGCGAATCCGACGGCGTCCATTCACGCGGGCGATACTGCAAAATCAAAAATTCCGGCGGCATTGATTTTTCGTCTAAGGTTGCAATATAAGCATTAACGCCGCGAGCGTATGCGTCGAGCGCGGCGCGGTTTTCCGGCGAAGCATTTTCCACATTTTCTTCCGCAATGGCGGCAAAACCGAATTTACGCCAGCGCCGGTCCTCATCTAAAACCTGCCGTCCGAAAATCTCCGCTGATTCTCCGCGAGCGACTCTGCGATACAAATCCATTTGCCACAAACGGTCTTGAGCTGTTATAAAACCTTGCGCAAAATATAAATCAGCTTCGTTTTTCGCTTCGATATACGGAATACCGCGCTCGTCGCGCTGAACAAAAACATTTTCCTTCAAGCCCGCAATTGATTGATTTTTATCAATTTTTGGCGCTGTTGTTTGTGCGTAACAGGACGGAACTGTAAATAATAAAATTGCAATAAATGTCAGGGTGATTTTTTTTACTTTCATAGTTTTCCAGAAACCTAAAATTCAATAATTTTTCAGAAGTATTAGGAATTTATCACAATTAGGCGCGTTTCAGACATTTCCTCCATTGCGTAGCGCACGCCTTCGCGCCCAAAGCCCGAATCTTTTACGCCGCCGTAAGGCATATTGTCAACGCGAAAAGTTGGCACGTCGTTTATCATCACCCCGCCGTATTCAAGATTTTCCGATGCGAAATTTGCATTTGCTAAATCATTTGTAAAAACTCCGGCTTGCAAACCGTATTTAGTTTGGTTCGATAAATCAACGGCTTCCGCAAAATCGGAAAACTTTTCGACAACCACAACGGGCGCGAAGATTTCTTCCGAAACGACGCGCATTTCCGGGCTTGTATCGGTTAAAACAGTCGCATCCAGCATTATACCTTCGCGTGTTCCCCCGCAAAGGAGTTTTGCATCCGATTTTACCGCTTCTTCAATCCAGCTTTCCGCTTTTTTCGCCGCGTTTTCATCAATCATTACCGAAAGCTGCGTTAATTCATCAAGTGGATTTCCCTTTTTCAGACCTTTTGCTTTTTCTGTAAACTCCGAAGTCCATTTATCAAAGATTTTTTCGTGAACATAAACTCTTTGAACGGAAATGCAAACCTGTCCTGAATAGACAAACGCGCCCATCGCAGTTCTGTTCAAAGAGGTTTTGAAGTCCGCGGTTTCGTCAACAATTACGGGCGCGTTTCCGCCGAGTTCGAGAGCAATCGCTTTTTTGCCGCATTTTTGTTTTAAATCCCAACCGACTGCTGCGCTTCCCGTAAAAGAAATCATATTTATTCTTTCATCTTTTAGAACACCGTCAATATATTTCACATCCATCGGAACGATTTGCAACGCGCCTTTCGGTAAATCGCTTTCCAGAAAAACCTCGCCCAAAAGCAGCGATGTTAAAGGCGTCCTTGCGCTCGGTTTGATAATTATTGCGTTTTTCGAGGCAAGCGCGGGCGCGACCTTGTGCGCGACTAAATTCATGGGAAAATTAAACGGCGTAATGCCGTAAACGACGCCGCGCGGAATTTTTAACGTCCATGCGGTTTTTCCTTTTCCCGGCGCTTGTGTGTCAACCGGAACAACTTCGCCCGCAAATCGCTCGCCTTCCGAAGCCGCCCATGCAAATGTTGCGATGCCGCGCTCGACTTCGCCGCGGGCGAGTTTTATTGGTTTAGCGGCTTCTTCGGCTATTGTTTGGGCAAATTCTTCCTTTCGTTTTTCAATTGCGGCGGTAATTTTTCGCAAGCCTTTGCCGATTTCGAAACGAGCCAGCTTTCGCATTTTTTTCGACGCTTCCTCCGCGATTGCAATTGCTTCTTCAGTTTCGCTCTGGTTTGCCGAATATACTTCAGCTAAAAATTCATTCGTATAAGGCGATTTAACTTTAAAAGTTTCCGCTGCTTCGCGCCATTCGCCGCCAATTAAAAGTTTTTTTCTCATTTTCTCCAACCCACCTTTTTCGTCCACTGCATAAATTCAGCCTGCCTTTTGCTCCAATCTTTCGGCTTGTTTTCTCTTGTTTCATTTGTTTCCCAAGTCAAATTTTCAAGTGGCTTTAAATCGACTTCGGCACGATAATCATTGACTTTATCTTTGTCTTCGAGAGTCCAGACTTCCATTTTACCTTCTCGGTTCCAGTCCGAATGCGTGCCGTAGCGCTGCGGGCGATTTTCAAAAAAACAAATCCTGTCGTGTAGGAAAGCAAACTGATACGGTTCGGCATCGCCCGCCGCAACCGCTTTTTCGATTAACGCCAAACATTTTCTCTGAAATTTCGGGCGACTTATCGAATGTTGAATAATGCGCCACGCGGCTTCCGCGCCGTCCGCGCCAACCGATGATTTTCCGAACCAACCGTTTCGGTCAATCAATTTTTCGAGGTCTTCGGAATTGGCAAGATGAACTTTTTCCATTTTCGGGCAATAACCATCAAAAAGTTCGCCGGTTTTTGCCAATTCTTCACGAACGCGCTCATCTTCGGCGATCATCTCTAGTATTTTTTGCCTTATTTGTTCGTTCATAATTTTTACTCCGCCTTTGCAATCGTTTAAGTTTATAAGTTAAACTTTCCCAGTTTTTGAGGCAAATATTTTTGAGGTAGCGAATGAAAAAATTCAAATTTGGTTTAATTTTAACTGCGTTAGCGTTTTTTATAATCGCCTGCAATCAAACGAGTAATTCAAGTATAAATGCTCCTGTCGACACCACTGCGGTCGCTCCGGCAAACCCGGAAGTGACGCCTTTAACCTTAGATGATTTGGCGGCGGCGCGAAAACTCTATTTGGAAACGTGCGTCAAATGTCATAAGGAAGACGGCAAAGGCGGCGTTAGTGAAATTGAAAAAGTAAAAATAAAAGCGCCGAATTTCACCTCCGAGCGGATGAAAAAAGATGAAGACGCCGAATGGATTAAAGTTATTAAGCACGGCGAAAAAGAAGAAGGAATGCCCGCCTTTGATGGGAAATTAAGCGACGACGAAATAAAAGATTTGGTAAAGTTTATTAGAAAGGAATTTCAACAAAAGTAAGAAATCGCGCGGCGCGAATTACAAATTATTTCCGCGATGTGATATTTTAATTTTTGTTTGATTTTTGAATTTGGAATTTATTTTATGGAAAGTAAAGTTTGTACCAAATGTAATTCCCTAAAAACAATTTCGGAATTTCCTTTTCGCAATAAATCGAAAGGAAAGCATCCATTCATATTGTTTTTTGTGCGGGCGAAAAACAATTAAAGAACATTACACAGCAAACATTCAAAAATATGTTGAAAAAGCCGCTGTTCGGCGAAAAAGAATTGTTAATGAAATAAATGAAAAATTGTATGATTATTTATTAAAACATTCTTGTATTGATTGTGGTGAAAATGACCTGATTGTTCTGGAATTTGACCACGTTCGCGGAGAAAAAACATACAACATTTCTTCTCATAGCTGGCGACTTTGTTCTTGGGAACTGATGCTTAAAGAAATTGCAAAATGTGAAGTCAGATGTGCAAATTGCCATCGGCGGAAAACAACAAAAAGTTTTAATTAGTTCAGATTTAATAAACTTCGCACCCTTAGCTCAGCTGGATAGAGCGTTTGGCTTCGAACCAAAAGGTCGCATGTTCGAATCATGCAGGGTGTACCATTTTTTTACTTCCGCGTTTTTGAAATCGGCTGCAAATCTCTGGCGTCGCCGTTTTCGTCGTCAAAACGAATCGGGACAATCAGAGGCTCGATTTTTTTGTTTTCATTTTGCAAATCTCCGAAAATAATTTCCGCTTGCTCCGCGCCTAAAAGTTTAACCAAATTTTCCTCGCTCACCGATTTTATTTGCTTCAGCGAGCCGTATTTTTGCAGAAGCCTTCGGCGCTCCTTTTCATTTATCGACGGCATCATCGCCGCCGCTTCGTAAAAATGCGCGGTGTCGCGGCGCGTCCGGTGAGCGGCATTTGCCAAATCGTGCGCTTCGTCGCGGAGGCGAACCAGCATTTGAAACGCGTCTCGTTCGGGCTTCATTTTTATCGTCTCGCCGTTTTCCTTGATAAAATGCGAACTTCATTATGACGCTGCGGCGGCTTAACGGCGGACACGATTGAAAATTTTCGGGTCTCAAAATCTTCGACCGCTTTCAACGCCGCTTTGAGATGCGATTTGCCGCCGTCGATTAAGATTAAATCGGGCAGATTGCTTCGAGCATTAAATCTTTCAATAATTCCCTTCTCCAATGTTTCCAGCTCGCTTTCCTCGGCTGAAAACCAGAACTCATATTCTTTGACGAGAAATTTTCCGTTTTCCCAAACCGATTTTGCCACGACAAAATCAGTTCCTGAAATATGAGCGACATCGAAGGCTTCGATTCTAATAGGGGTTTGGTTTAATCGAAATTCCTTTTGCAGCTCGCTTTTAATTTCGTCAGCGGTTTTCGCCGGTTTAATTTGCCGGAAATCGAACTCGAACTTTGTCCGACCGAAAGCGCGTTCGGTGGTTATCCTTTTATAATTTTGATTGACGACGTTTATTTTAATTTTGCGGTTCTCGCGGCGGGTTAAAATTTCGGCTAAAAGTTTTCGATTCGGAAAATCCGCCGCAACTCGAATTTCCTTCGGCGCGTAAAATTCATAAAACTGCCAAATTAGCTGTGCCAAAACGTCCGTTTGATTGAAACCTGCGATTTTGTCAAAAACAAACGCGCGTTTGCCTAAAATTTTTCTACCGCGCTGCGAAATAATATAGATAAAAACTCGCCCATTTTTTTCTTCGGTTTCAAAACTGTCAACCGCGTCCTCAAGCCAAAAATTCCAATCTTTTGCGCTCCAAAGATTTTTGACATTTATCAAAACATTCCGCCAATCGCCTGCCGTTTCAAAATCCAACATCTCTGATGCAAACTCTATTTTTTGGATTATCAGCTTTTCAAAATCATCTCTTTTGTTCGCCAAAAATAATTTTATAAGCCGGACAATTTCAGTGTAATTTTCCACATTACAGAGGCTTTCAACACACGGCGCGACGCAGCGTTTTTCGTAAAACTGCGTGCAGGGAAAGCTGAAATCGCCGTCAACTTTTATTTCGCAGCTACGAAGTCGAAAAATTCGGTTGAGAAAATCCAGCAGCAAGCGAATCGAAGTTTCCGGCAGAAACGCGCCGAAATAATTTGCTCCGTCGTTTTCGATTTTTCTGGTAACAAGCAAGCGCGGAAATTTTTCGTTCGTGATTTTAAGGTGCGGAAAATGTCTTTGCTCGTTGAGGTTAAAATTGTAAAGCGGTTTTCGGGTGCGAATCGTTTCAACGTAAGTTTTTATCAAATCTTTTCCGCGTAAATCAAGCGTTTCGATTTCGCGCGTTTCTTTCAGCAAAAAACTACTTTTTGCTGAAAGCGCAAGGATTTCTACTCTAATATTTTCCGTGACGCCGACGAAAAGAGTTAGCTTTCGCCGGTTTATTAAACAAAAAGCGCCTGCGGTTTCGGGCAAACTTTCAATATCCAAAAGCGAAAACCTACGCATTTTTGCCCTCGCTTTCGTAAGCGTCAAGCAGCGCGTGAATCGCGTCGAGCGAATCGGCTTCTGCGATTGTCTTGTCATCGCGCCAGCGCAAAATTCGCGGAAAGCGAACGGCGACGCCGGATTTATGGCGATTTGATTTTTGAATCGCTTCAAACGCGAGTTCAAAAACGAGTTTCGGCGTTACGCTGCGAACAGGTCCGAAAGTTTCCTTTGTGTTGTTGCGAACAAAATAATCAACCTTGCGAATTTCTTTGTCTGTCAAACCCGAATACGCTTTCGCAAACGGTACGAGTTCGCCGTTTGACCAAACCGCGAAAGTGTAATCAGTAAATAGTCCGGCGCGTTTGCCGGTGCCTTTTTGCGCATAAAGCAAAACGGCGTCAATCGTGAACGGGTCAATTTTCCATTTCCACCAATCGCCGCGATGTCGTCCGCCGCGAAAAGGCGAATCGAGTTTTTTCAGCATTAAACCTTCGACTTTTAAAGAACGACTTGCCTCGCGTTTTTCTTTTAATTGCGTCCAACTTCCCGCTTCAACGGTTTCAGTTAAACGAAAAATTTTTCGAGATTCGTCGTCTAAATTTCCCAGAACCTTTTCTAAAAACTCGCGTCGCGTGCGAAATTCAAAGGCGCGAATGTCTTTTCCTTCGTGTTCGAGCAAATCGTAAAATTGCAGAATCACCGGAACTTCGGCGAGCATTTTCGCAGTTAAATTTTTTCGCCCGATGCGTTTTTGCAATGCGGTAAAAGGCTGAACCGAATCGTTTAGCCAGGGCAAAATCTCGCCGTCCAAAACTGTTCCGTTTGGCAAATTTTCTGCCGCTTTCGCAATTTCGGGAAAACGCTCGGTGATTAAATCTTCGCCGCGCGACCACATAAAAACCTGGTTTTCGCGCTTTATAACTTGAGCGCGAATGCCGTCCCATTTCCATTCGGCTTGCCAATCGTGGATGTCGCCCAAATCTTCCAACGGAAAGTCAATTTGATGGGCGAGATGAAAAGGAAACGGACGCGCTATCGGCGTTTCGTCGGCATTGAGTTCGGTGCTGATTACCTTTCTAAAAAACTCGCTCGTCGGCTGCCATTCGCCCATCATGCGCTGAGCGATAATGTCGGTCGGAAGCTCGCTTAATTGTGACAATGCGCGCATCACAAGAAGCTGCGAAACTCCGACGCGGAAACTTCCAGATATTAATTTGTTATAAATCAGGCGCTGCGTGTAATTCATCGCGCGCCACGCTGTTAAAACTTCGCTTTTCTGCGTTTCCTCAGCCGCACCGCGCAAAGGCAATAATTTTTCTTCGACCAAATCGCGCAAAGGCGTTTCGTCAGTTTGCAAATTGTTCGGCAATAAAAGCGCGATTGTTTCTGCGCCGTCGCCTACCGTGTCGCGCGATTCTTCGTAAAGCCATTCGGGAATTTTGGTTTCTTCGATTGCCCATTCACGCAGTTTTTTCGATGGCACGATTTGGCGCGGTTTTCTGCCCGACAAAAAATATAAAGCCCACGCCGCGTCTTCGGCTCGCGCCTGCTCGAAATAAAATTTCAAGGCTTCGACCTTTTCGTTCGTTTTATTCGTCTGGTCGAGTTCGGTGTAAAGTTCGGTGAATAATTTCATAAGAAAAGAAAATTTACAGGGATAAATAGGGATAAAAACAAAATTATATTTTAAAATATCCTTTTTATCCCTGTAAATTTTCCTCCTCTTTTTCGATTACATTTTCCACAAAATCAGTTGATAAAACATCCTCTAGCTCGTCCGTTTCTTCACCGAATTGAGACTTTAATGGCTTTGCGTTCATACCGTTTTCGTTTATCCAGCGCACAAGTTCGGGAATAAAGCCGTGCGTCACGTAAATCATTTCCGCGTGTGTTTCTTTTATTACTGTTTGCAGTTCCGTCCAATCGGCATGGTCTGACAAAACAAAACCGCGGTCAACCGCTTTTTGCCGACGCGCTCCGCGCACAATCATCCATCCCGAAGCAAATCCGGTAGAATGCGTTCCGAAACGGCGCAGCCACGTCGAACCGGCTGCCGAAGGCGGCGCGACTATTAATGAGCCGGCAAATTCCTTTTTATTTTCAACCGCGCCGACATATTTGGTTTCAGGCAAATCAATGCCGGATTCACGATAGGCTTGGGTTAAGCGTTCGACCGCGCCGTGCGTAAAAATTTTTCCGATTGAGCGGTCAATACCGTTCATCACTCTTTGTGCTTTTCCCAACGAATACGCAAAAATTACGGAAACTCTTTCTCTTTCTTGATTGCGCTGCCACCATTCATTTATTTGTTCAAAAATAATTTCCGTCGGCGTCCAGCGATAAATCGGTAATGCAAATGTTGCTTCAGTAATAAAATTATGACAGCGAATGTGTTCGAACGGCGCGCAAGTCGCATCGGGCGTTAATTTATAATCGCCGGACACAACCCAGATTTCACCTTTGTATTCGACGCGAACTTGCGCCGAACCCAAAACGTGACCGGCAGGATGAAACGAAATTTTGACGCCGTTAATATCGAACCTTTCGCCGTAAGACATTGTTGAAATTTTCTCTTCGTCGCCCAAACGAATACGCGAGAGCCGCTCGCCTTCCTTCGGCACCAGATAATCTTGATTGCCGCGATATGTGTGGTCGGCGTGGGCGTGCGTCAAAATTGCTTTTTTAACCGGCAGCCACGGGTCAATATAAAAGTCGCCTTGCTCGCAATATAAACCTTTGTTTGTCAGGTTTATCAAACTTTTTTTCTGTTTCATATTTATTACGCTGGTCGGCGAATAATTTCTCAGACATTCATTTTCAGAATAATTTACTAAATTTTATTAAAACAAAATATGGTTGATTCGCAAATTGTTTGTAGCGGCTTTTTAATAAGATTCTTTTCAAATACGAATTCTTTTAAACGCTTAATAATGAGTTTTTCTAAACGGCACAATTTTTGCGAACGCGAATTTATCCACAAAAAAGTGTTTTGTAATCATACGAGTAGCATTATGGAGAAGATACAACTGTCTGAAAAAAAGAATAATTGGATTATCGGCGCGGCTCTCGGCGCTGGCGCGTTGGCAGCGTTAATTTCTTTAGGTAAAACTCGTCTGAGTTTTGATTTTAAAGGCAAAGCAGTTCTAATTACGGGCGGCTCGCGTGGATTGGGTTTGTTGATGGCTCGGGAGTTATTAGCTGAAGGCGCCCGGGTTGCCGTTTGCGCCCGCAACAGCGAGGAACTCAAACGCGCCGAAGTTAATTTGACAAATTACGGCGAACAAGTGTTTCAAACTGTTTGCGATGTCGGTAATCAAGCGGAAGTAAATCAAATGATTGAAGCCGTCCGTCATCGTTTCGGACAAATTGATGTTTTAATAAACAATGCGGGTATTATCCAGGTTGGACCACTAGAGGTTCAAACGCAGAAGGATTTTGAAGACGCGATGGCGATTCATTTCTGGGGACCGTTTTATACAATGCAGGCGGTGATACCGGAATTGAAAAAACGCGGCGAAGGTCGCATCGTCAATATTTCGTCAATCGGCGGAAAAATGGCGATTCCGCATTTCGCGCCTTACTGCGCCAGCAAATTTGCTCTGGTCGGTTTATCAAACGCAATGCGGATTGAACTGGCTAAAGATAACATTTTTGTGACTACGGTTTGTCCCGGTTTAATGCGCACTGGAAGTCACGTCAATGCGACTTTCAAAGGACAAAACGAGAAAGAATATGCTTGGTTCAGCATCGGCAATGCTTTGCCCGTTTCATCAATAAGCGGCGAACGCGCGGCGCGACAGATTATTAACGCTTGTCGGCGAGGCAATGCGGAAGCGATAATCTCTATTCAAGCGCAATTGGCGATAACAATGAATTATCTTTTTCCCGAACTAATCGCTGATATTTCCGCGCTGGTCAATCAAATTCTTCCTGACGCTGGCGGAATCGGTAAAGGTTATGCCCGAGGAAAAGACAGTGCTTCTTTTATTTCACCTTCATTTTTAACCGCTCTTTCGGATAAAGAATCATACGAAAATAACGAACTCAAACAGGGCGAACAATTAAATTAAAAACAATTCAAACTAAAAACAAACAAGGGGAGTAATTTTATGGTATACGAAAAAAAAGAAAAATCATTAACGGATATTTTTACCAACACTGAAACGAATGTCGGTCCGGCAGAAAGATTTGTTTCGGCAACAGCCGGCGGCGCGCTGCTTGCTTACGGAATGAAGCGTGGCGATACACTCGGCATTCTTCTTTCGGTCTTGGGCGGCAGTTTGGCATTTCGTGGAGCAACCGGACATTGCCACGCTTATGATGTGGCAGGAATTAATACAAACAGCGAAACTCAGGCAAACTTTAAATCAGCGAATAACAAAAAATCGGCAACTTTTGAAAACGGATTGCTCTCTGGGAAGGTACACGTTTCAAAATCTCTAACGATTAATAAATCGCCCGCTGAACTTTATAGTTTTTGGCGCAATTTTGAAAATTTACCGCAATTTATGGAACATCTCGAATCGGTTAAAAATACCGGCGAGAAAACATCGCATTGGAAAGCGAAAGCGCCGATGGGACAATCAGTCGAATGGGATGCGGAAATCACCAGCGAACAGGAAAACGAGCGCATCGGCTGGCGTTCTTTGGAAGGCGCGGATATTCCAAACTCGGGCGTTGTCGAATTTAAACCAACTACCAATCGCGGCACGGAAGTAAAAGTTATGCTGACTTACGAAGCACCGGGCGGCGCATTAGGCGCACTTTTCGCCAAACTTTTCGGAGAAGAACCTAGCCAGCAGGTTTACGGTGATTTGTATCGTTTCAAAAGTCTGATGGAATCCGGCGAAGTAATTACCGTCGAGGGACAACCGTCAGGACGGGAACCACAAGCGAAAAAAGCTACAGCGTAATTTAACGATGAATGATGAACGCTGAACGCTGATTTTTTTGGTTCAGCGTTCAGCGTTCCTACTTCAGCACTTTAAAACAAGGGAGAACAAGAAAATGAAAGCAGTTTGTTGGATGGGAAAAACAGATGTTCAGGTATTAAACGTGCCTGACCCAAAAATTTTGAACGAGCGCGACGCGATTATTAAAATAACCAGAACGGCAATTTGCGGCTCGGATTTGCATCTTTATAACGGTTATATTCCGGCGATGAAGCCGGGTGATATTCTCGGACACGAGTTTATGGGCGAAGTAGTGGAAACGGGTAAAGGAGTTTCCAACTTAAAGCAAGGCGATAAAGTTGTCGTGCCGTTCACGATTGCATGCGGAAATTGTTTTTTCTGCGAGCGTGAAATGTATTCGGTTTGCGACAACTCGAATCCAAAGCCTGAAGCACAGGAAACCGCTTATGGTTTTTCAGGTGCGGGACTTTTTGGTTTTTCGCATATGATGGGCGGATTTGCGGGCGGTCAAGCCGAATACGCACGCGTTCCGTTTGCCGATGTCGGACCGATAAAAGTTCCCGATTCGATTGAAGACGAAAAGGTTTTGTTTCTTTCCGATATTTTCCCTACCGGCTTTATGGCGGCGGACAACTGCAATATCAAGGAAGGCGACGCGGTTGCGATTTGGGGCGCAGGTCCCGTTGGACAATTTGCGGCAAAATCGGCGTTTTTGCTCGGCGCGGAAAAAGTCGTCGTGATTGACCATTATCAAGACCGTCTGGATTTTGCGAAAGCTAACAACCAAAATGTAGAAACGATAAATTTCGACGATCAGGAAGTTCACGATAAATTGAAAGAAATGACTGGCGGACGCGGACCCGATTCGTGTATTGACGCCGTTGGACTAGAATCGCACGGCTCGACGCCGGACGCAATTCTTGACCGCGTAAAAGCTGCTGTCTTTCTGGCGACAGACCGACCGCATGCGCTCCGACAAGCGATTTTCTGTGTTCGCAAAGGCGGAACGGTTTCGATTCCCGGCGCTTATGGCGGATTTATGGACAAGTTCCCTATCGGCGCGGCTTTCAACAAAGGCTTAACTTTCAAAATGGGACAAACTCATATGCAAGCATATATGCCAAAGCTTCTCACCGCTATCCAGGAAGGAAAAATTGATCCGTCGTTTGTCATATCGCACCGGTTGAATTTGAGCGAAGCGCCGATTGCATATGATAATTTCAACAACAACAAAAACGAATGGCGAAAAGTCGTTCTTAATCCGAACGGATAAATGATTTGAAAAAACAATTAAAAATTGAATCTCCGAACGAATAAATCGAGCTTGCGATTGGCTTTCAACGATCGTAAGTTCTTTTTCGTTGTCGAATTATCAATTCCGAAGATATTAAAAGAAGAAAATTTGAAGGCTGTCGATTTTGTTCGGAAGGCATTAATTGGCAATCACCAGTTGTTGAAAGAAGTTTTGCGGTTTATAAATCTTGGTTTGAGTAAGCCCGATTTAAAGACATTACTACTAAATCTATCTTAATCCGACCAGTATTATTTACGGTTTCAAAAAATAATTGTTCTAAAACCAAAAGCAACTTTTATTCAATTGTTGAATTAATAAGTTTGGTTAAAGATTGAGCAAGTTCAAGCCGCGTTATCGCTCTTTCGCCGTTAAATTTATTTCCGTCTAAATTTATAAAACCTTTTTGTAAGGCTACGGCGACATATCCGTGCCACTGGCTTGGAATTGCACCAGCGTCCGTTACATTCAAAGGAAGTTTAGCAGTCAAAGCTAAGTTCTCCAGCTTTGCAGCTTTCACAAAAGCTATTGCAGCAACTGTTTTTGAAGCGGAATCAAACGGACGGAAAGCGCCGCCAGTTGTCGCATCAAAAAACAGTTTTCCAGATGGATTTGTTTGTACGCTTTCCACCACGCCGCGAACAGTTAAATTTTTAACATCTGTAAATAAAGGATTCCCTGCTAAATATTGCGGAGCAAATCCCCCTCGAACCAATGCCGATGCCAAATCAAATCTGGTGACTGAGGAATATGGATTAAATTTTTTACCTTCCGGAAGCATTGTAAATGAACGCAAACTTTCTTTGACGACTTCTTGCTCTTGCGATGAAATTTTATCGAAATCCAAAAGCTGCGGGTAACTGACACGAGTAGTTTCCACTACGCCAAAATATTTTTGCGATGTTCCAATACCGCCGGTATGCTGAACATCGGCTTTGAAAATTTGTGGGCGAGGATTATTAACAACCAATTTTTCCTGTGTTCCGGTAAATCCAGGCACGTTTAAATAGTTTGAATTGCCAATTAAAGTTCCGTTCGTATCAAAAAGTTTCAAACTTAAATCATTGACGCCCATTCCCCAAGCAATGTTAACGTTTGCCTGAACGGTATCGCCGGAAATGTCAAATTCGTTGGAAACGACATTTCCGGGCTGAACTGTTTGATTGAAGATTTGAGAGACCGATGTTTGATAAGTTATTTCATTTGCTAGTAATGAAGCGCGAAAAAGCCCCATCTTCCTGTCTGAAAAAGCAGACTCTAAAACAGCGGCATAAGTATTTAACACGCCTGCTCCAACTTCGTGGCTGAAGTATTTCGGTAACGGCGTCGCCGTGCGTTGTAAAATATCTTTTATTTCCTCAGGACGAAGTTTCGGATTTGCTTCGAGCATTAAAGCAATTGCTCCGGCAACTTGCGGTGCGGTGAAAGATGTTCCGCTGGCAGTTGTGTAAAATGGAACTTCGCCCGGCGTAAGCCTTTTTGAATCTGCTCCGTCAGCAAATCCTAAAGTTCCCGTTTGTGTTCCCAAACCGCGCAAACTTACAACATTTACTCCGGTTGCCACTAAAGAAGGCTTTTGATTTTTTGCGCTGAAAGTTCCGCGTGAAGAAAAGCTCGCCAATTTTCCTTTATCGTCGGTCGCGCCAACGCTGACAACCCAAGGCGCGGCAGCATACGGATTAAGCGTTCCGTTCCCTGAACCTGTATTACCAGCGGAAAATACAACATTTACCCCGCGTTCGGTAAGCATTTTTGTCGCTACGTTAACCGGGTCGTTGTAATCAAAAACCGTTTTAGAGGAAAAACTGCAATTAACGACTCTAACATTGTAATTTGCTCCGCGTTCAAGAAGATAATCGAAACCCGCCAAAATATACGATAGATTTAAATCGCCCGCGCTCAAGCCTAAAATTTTCGCGCCCGGCGCAACACCAATATATTTTCCGCTCGAAGAAGTGCCACTGGCGGCAACAACACCAGAAACAAATGTTCCGTGACCACTTGCCGGGTCTGTATTTATCACATTTTCTACCGATGCCGGATTGAAAAAACCCGGAGAAACACTCTGAGAATCTAAAAGGCGAACATTTTGAACGACCTTGCCCGTTAAATCATTATGTTGCGAATTTACGCCCGTATCCAATACCGCGACTGTTATATTCCGACCCGTAATCGGCATTCCTCCGTTCCGCACCTGCAAATCTCTGTCCGGCGCGACACGCTGAACGCCGGTATTATTAAAGAATGGATCGGCGTTTATGTCTAATGTTCTATTTCCATAGATTGAACGCACTTGCGGAAGATGGGAAACTTCCAAAATTTGCTTTCGGGTGGCTGTAACGGCAATCATCGGCAAAGCACGATAACGAGTGCCGCCCAAAATGCCGATTTGACGTAAATTTGTTAAATCAGCTTCGGTCGGATATTGATGATAAATTATTATCGCATTGACATTGCTGTCATCGGTTGCTTGATTTAAGAGAATGGCTAATTCAGGATCAACACTTTGTAAACCGTTTGTGCCGCCTGCTTCTTGATTGTCCGCGCCGGTTAAAGTTATTCCATCGGCTCCGGTTAAAGTAATACCGTCAGCGCCCGTTAGCGTTATTCCGTCAGCGCCGGTTAGAGTTATTCCTGAAGGCGAGGTGATTGAATTTACGGTTCCGTCGGCGCTAACACCAGTTACCGAATCAGCTCCGGTTAAAGTGATTCCATCAGCGCCGGTTAAAGTAATGCCATCCGCTCCAGTCAAAGTGATTCCGTCCGAACCGGCTCTCGCCATTCCGTCGGCTCCGGTTAAAGTGATTCCATCAGCTCCGGTTAAGGTGATTCCGTTTGGACGAACAACGTGAAATGAATTTGCTTGATATGTATTCCCGTCAGCACCAGTTAAAGTTATTCCATCAGCGCCAGTTAAAGTGATGCCATCAGCGCCCGTCAATGTGATTCCGTCAGCGCCTGTAAGAGTAATGCCGTCCTGACCTGTGTATGTAGCGCCGTCAGCGCCGGTCAAAGTAATGCCGTCGGCTCCCGTTAGAGTAATGCCATCCGCGCCGGTTAAGGTGATTCCGTTTGAAATGTAATTTAAAAACCCATCGGCACCGGTTAAGGTAATGCCATCTGCTCCAGTCAAGGTAATTCCATCAGCGCCGGTCAGCGTTATTCCATTGGATTTATTTATTTTTATTCCGGCTTCAATCGCATTCGCTGCAAAAGCGACAATTAAAACAAGACAAATAAGTTTTTTTACATTCATAAGTAGGGTTTTAACTTCTTTCCCAGCAACGGATCTACAAATTCTCAAAAGGGGTAAATTATAATATATTGTCTCGAAACAAATCAATTCCGGAAGTGGTTCAAAGCCTCAATTTTAGTTTATTTTTTTAGAAATCGGTAAATTGCTGAACTATTGAGCAAATTAATGTTCTTAAAATTTAACCATCTTAACATTACACATATTATTTTATGTCACTTGAGAAAAACTTGAGAATCATTGGAAAAAGTTTTGTTTTTCTCGTTTCGGACAATAATTCAAGTTTTTCTCAAGTATGTTCGGTTAAATTTCGTATCGTTATGACGATGACTTTTTCCTTACACGAAAATTTAGATTTTTCCGGCTTAGAAAATCGCTTTGAGACGACACGTTCGCCGGAAATTCAATTTGAGGATATTCATATATTTGCCGAAAAACTTCAAGTTCCGAAGTTTAAGGATAATATCAAACGTCCCAGATTGATTAACCTTTTGGAAAAAAGTTCTGAGCAATTCGGAGCAACACTTATTTCTGGGCGCGCTGGAACCGGTAAAACTTCTTTGGCAACTGAGTTTGCACGTGGTTATGAACAAGTTGCCTGGTATTCGGTTGCTGCTGCTGACTGTAATTGGAGAGTTTTTTCCAATTACTTACAAGCCAGTTTCAACGAGCCGCGTCTTTTTTTGAACGGTCAGGAAAATTGTCACGCCACCGAAACAGAAATTGCTCATTTTGTCGAAAATTTGTTTGACCGTTTGACCGTTATCGGAATAAAAAAGCCCTTCTTAATAGTGCTTGATGATTTGCACCATATTTTCGATTGTGACTGGTTCAACGATTTTTTTACAACTTTAATTTATTCTCTAACGCCCGCTACGCATCTTCTGATGTTATCGCGCAGTCAGCCGACAGTTCCACTCTGGCGGCTTCGTTCAAAGCAGGTTTTAGGCGTAATTGATGAAAAACTGCTTGCCCTGACTTGTAAGGAAACCGAAGATTTATTTGCCGCAAACGGGCTTTCAAAAGAAGAAGCTCAAAAGTTTCATAAAGAGTCGTTTGGACGAATTTCAAAATTAAATTTTGTGAAATAGTTAGTTTTCACCAATAAAAATTGCTATAACATTTTAAGGCATTATTTACCGGTAAATAATGCCTTAAAATGTTTTCCTTTGTTTGGATTCTCCATAATATTCGCTTTTTAGTTTCGCCGTTTCTTTTCTTTCAATTAAAATCTTCTAAAATTCAGCTCTATCTAACAGTAAAAGAACTAAAGAGCGTAATTTCGATTATACTTTTCGATGTTACAGTTAAATAAGCAGATGAATTTTGCTTAATAAAAATTGTTTACAAATATGTTCGATATTTTTCAAAACACTACCAGACCTAAAAAAGATTTATTTTTTATAAAGGACGATAAATACGATGTTCGATTAGGAGAAGTGATTTCTTTTCAAGCGGAAAATTATAAAGCGTCGGAAGTTGTAATTTTAGGTTGCCCGCAAGACGAGGGCGTTGCGCGAAATAAAGGAAGAATCGGCGCCGCGCTTGCTCCTAGTGAGATTCGAGCGCAATTTTACAAACTTACCAATTTTGGAGTTTCCCTAAATATATTTGATTTAGGCGATACGAAAATTCAATCAACTTTAGAGGAAACTCACGCTCTGCATACAGAGATTGTTGAACAAATTTTACGCGATGGAAAACAATTAATCGTTTTAGGCGGTGGAAATGATGTTTCATATGCGGACGGCGCGGCAATAGCAAAAGTTTTCGGCAAGGATAATTGGCTGGCTTTTAACATTGACGCCCATTTTGATGTGCGAGCTGATTTTCCGCGAAATAGCGGAACTCCTTACCGTCAGCTTTTAGACGATAAACTTCTAAGTCCTAAAAAGTTTTTTGAAATGGCTTGGCAGCCGCAGTCAAATTCAAAAATCTATCATACTTATTTACAAAATCTTGGCGTTGGGTTGATTAATTTTTTCGAACTAACAAAAGGAGCGGCTAGTTCGCCGTTTTTTATCGAAAATCATTTTTTAGAAATTTTGAATAATCATACGGGCGAAGCTATATTTTGGGGATTTGATTTAGACGCAGTTCGCGCCTCTGACGCACCGGGAACTTCAGCGCCGAGTCCAATCGGTTTAACCGCCGAAGATTTTGCCTTACTATGCGGAACGGCAGGTTTTTGTCAAAATACAAAACTAATCGAGTTTACCGAGGTTAATCCGCGCTTCGATATTGACAATCGAACAGCGAAGCTTACCGCCATTGGTATACACAAATTTCTTACTTCAATAAAAAAGGCTGGCTAAAAATCAGCCAACCAAAATTAATTTTTATTTTCGGTTTCTAACCGGTTACACTACGTCCGGATATTAAACGGTAAATCGCTAAGACAGCGATTGCACCGATAACCGAAAAGATAAAGCTTGGTATTGACCCACCGATATTGTCAAACGAACTGACCATCGGAAAACCGAATAATGAACCAATAAAACCGCCGACTACCGCACCGACAATCCCAAGAATTGTCGTTAAAATGAACCCCCCGCCATCAGGTCCCGGCATAATTAATTTTGCCAAATAACCTGCCAAAAATCCTAAGATGATCCAGATAAGTAATGAAATCATTTTTTTCCTCCGTATCTATTTACTATTTTTAAGGCTTGTTACCCTATTATTGTAGCTCGAACAGGTTTTTCACCCGTGCAAACTGTAGCCTATGTCAACAATAATTGCAATGCTTATGCCAAGTATTTCAATTTTAATTTTACTCAATAAAAATCGAAATATCAGCAGTTTCTGCTGAAGAATAAAAATTCAAAAAAAGCGTGTCGTATGAATTCGATACAAGAAAATCTATCTTCTTCTTTATTTTATTTTCCGGCAAAAAGCGGCGCTTTATAATTCTTCAAAATCTCAGCCGCGTCTTGATAAACTTCCGCGCAACCGGTCTTTAATAATTCAGTTCGCGTCCAACCGCCGGTCAGAACCCCGACGATTTTTATCCGGGCTTTCACCGCTGCCTCCGTGTCATAAGCCGTGTCGCCGACGATTAAGGCTTCGTTTGGCTGAACGCCTTTTAATTTTTCAATCGCGGCTTGAAAAATATCCGGTTCGGGTTTAGATTTTTCCGCGTCGTCGGTCGAAATTTGTTCTTCGATAAGGTCACCGATATTAGCAATTTTTTTATAAGCTTCGAGTTCCGCTTCAGTTGCCGAGCTTGCCAGTGCGATTTTTTTGCCGTCACCCTTTATTTTCACAAAAAGCTCGCGCACCTTCGGAAACGGTTTTATTTTGGAAAGATATTGTTTTTTAAAAATTTCGCCGCGCTCAGTTTCAACTTCTTTACCGAATTCTCTGATTTCCTTTTGAGTTAAAAAAACCGGCAAAAATTGGTCGCCGCCTTTGCCAACTTGTCGGCGCAGTTTGTAAAATTGTATTTCTCTGCCGAATTTCTTAAACGCCTTCTGCCACGCTTCGGCATGCGCGTCGACCGAATCAATCAATGTTCCATCAATATCAAAAATAAATGCTTTTATCAAAATTTTCCTCTCCCTTGTTCGTAAAAATAATGCCGTCAGTAAATTATCAAATTCTTTACAAACTTGACAGTCATTAATTGTATTCGCTATTTTAATAGTTCGCTTTTTATTCGAGCGGAAGATGTAGACAGGCACTTAGCTCAGTGGTAGAGCACTACCTTGACACGGTAGGGGTCAGCAGTTCAACTCTGCTAGTGCCTACCAATCTTTGAATTTTGAAGTGTGAATGATGAACGATGATTTTTTTAGATTCATTCGGCGTTCATCGTTCGGCATTCATCGTTTTGATAAGATGCTAACAAAGAACTTTGCAACGACACAAACTACTACAACGCGTTTCTAACAGCGCGTAATATCGGCGTTTGTATTGAACGCCAAAGCAAAGTCGCTTTTATCAAATCAAATCTTAAACCGGTAGTAGATTGTTAATTGTTTTAGTTAATTTTGATTAAAAACGGCTTTGCGCAAATCGCATTAGTTTTTTATTTATCAAACCATTAACCATTTACAATTAACAAATGTATGAGCGAAATAAACATTAAAGTAGGAAAAAACCAGAGAAGTTTTTCGGCACCCGTGTCGGTTGCCGAAGCTTTAAAGATAATTGACCGAGATTTGCTAAAAAAATCCTTGGCGGCAAAGGTTAATGGCGAAGGGGTTGATTTGTCCTACCAGATTGACGAAAATTCGTTGTTGCGATGGTTCAATGACGGCGCGCCTTCCGACGAAACAATAAATATCGAACCCATTTTACAAGAAACGCGTGATGGTCTTGAGGTCATTCGACACTCGGCGGCACATCTTTTAGCGGCGGCGGTTCTGGATTTGTTTCCGGGAACAAAACTCGGTGTCGGACCGGCGCTGATGGACGACCCACGGTATGGTTTTTATTACGATGTGATTTCCACGCGCACTTTAACCGAAGCTGATTTGCCGGTTATTGAAAAGAAAATGCGCGATTTGGCGAAACGTAATTTAGCTTATCGGCGAGAAGAAATTACCAAAAGCGATTTAGTCAAACTTTTTAATGAGCGCGACGAGCCTTTAAAATGTGAACTAATCGACGAAAAGGCTGGCGAAACGGCGACTGCTTACCATATCGAAAATACTTCGTTTGTTGATTTTTGTCTTGGTCCGCACGTTCCTAATACAAACAAAATCAAAGCATTTAAGCTACTTGCATTATCCGGCGCGTATTGGAAAGGCGATGCAAATAATCAACAAATGCAGCGCATTTACGGGACAGCCTTTGCCACACAGGAAGAACTCGATGCTTGGCTAAAGCAGCGTGAGGAAGCCGAAAAACGCGACCATCGAAGAGTTGGCAAAGAGCTGGATTTATTTTCTATTCAGGAAGAATTCGGACAAGGAATGATTTTCTGGCATCCGAAGGGCGGCGCGATTCGCACGGAAATGGAAAATTATTTGCGTGATGAATTGCAAAAACGCGGCTATGGAACGGTTTTCACTCCGCATATTGCCAAACGACAACTTTGGCAAATTTCGGGACACGAGGAAAATTACGCCGATAATCTATTTGAACCGATGGGTTTGCCGAAGTGGTTTAATGAAGAGATGGAATTTCGTCTTAGACCAATGAATTGTCCGTTTCACATCGGTATTTACAAAACTCTTCCGCGCTCGTATCGTGACCTTCCCGTGCGTTATGCGGAACTTGGAACGGTTTACCGCGCAGAATTGTCGGGAACGCTTCACGGCTTAATGCGCGTTCGCGGATTTACCCAAGACGACGCGCATATTTTTTGTATGCCGGAACAAGTTGAAACTGAAGTTGGTGGTTGTGTTGATTTTGCATACGACGTTTTGAAAACATTCGGATTTGAAAAATTTAAAGTCGAATTATCCGTTCGCGGTGAAGCCCGTAACAAAGGTTATCTCGGCTCGACCAACGATTGGGAGAATGCTGAAAACGCTCTTGTAAATGCACTCCAAGCGCGAAAAATCGAATACGAAAGAATCGAAGGCGAAGCGGCATTTTACGGTCCTAAAATTGACATCAAAGTCGAAGATTCAATCGGACGTTTTTGGCAGCTTTCAACTGTTCAATTTGATTTTAATTTGCCCGAAAGATTTAAACTCGAATTTATCGGCGAAGACGGGCAAAAGCATCGTCCCATAATGGTGCATCGGGCGCTTTTCGGTTCGGTAGAAAGATTTTTCGGCGTGTTAATTGAGCATTTCGCCGGAGCATTTCCCTTTTGGCTCGCGCCTGTTCAAATCGCGGTTTTGCCGATTACCGACCGAATCAACAACTATGCGGAAACAATTGCCGACGAATTAAAACAAGCCGGTTTTCGAGTTGAATTAAATTTGAAAAGTGATAAAATCGGCGCAAAAATCAGGGACGCGCAGTTGCAAAAGGTCTCCTTTATGCTCGTTCTGGGCGATAAGGAATTGGAAGAACAAAATGTTGCCGTCCGCGAAAGAAAGCAGGGTGACATCGGCGCAATGAATTTAAACGAATTTAAGGAAATGGCGCGAAGACTTAAAGAAACACGCGCCTTGGGGAATGAATAGTTGACTGAGTTGACCGAGTTTAGCGAGTTGGCTGAGTTAAAGACAATACTCAGTTAACTCAGTAAACTTTTAACAAAGGAGAAAAATATCGCTACTAGATTTAATAAGAATCGCGGCAATCGTTTTCAACGCGGACCGCTTCACCGAACAAACGAGCGCATTCGTATTCCGTCAGTGCGCGTAATTGACGAAGACGGCGAGCAGGTTGGGGTTATGGACACGCGCGACGCTATTCAAAAAGCGCGTGAAGAAGGCAAAGATTTAGTGGAAATCGCGCCGAATGCTAAACCACCTGTTTGCCGAATAATTGATTACGGAAAGTTTCTATACGAGGAAAAGAAAAAGGCGCACGAAGCGAAGAAAAAACAGGTTACCGTTGATGTCAAGGAAATTAAATTTCGACCCGGCACAGACGACCACGATTATGGTTATCGAATGGAACGCGCGCGCGGTTGGATTGCCGACGGCGATAAAGTCCGCGCGACAATCGCTTTTCGCGGACGCGAGATGACGCACCGCGAACTTGGAGCAAATCTTTTAGCAAAACTTCGAGATGATTTAGCCGACGTTGCCGATGTTGAAGTTACGCCGAAAATGGAAGGCTATCAAATGTTCGTGATATTTGTTCCGAAAAAGGTGAACCAGCCGACAAAATCGGCTGCGAAGAAGACTGATTAATTAATAATTGATAGCGGAAAATTGATTGGGAAATTAACAAAATTTTAATTATCCGTATTTAATTTTTAGTTATCTACTAACAAGGAGTAAAAATGCCAAAACTTAAAACACATAAAGGCGCGGCAAAGCGTTTCCGTTTCACTGCCACTGGCAAAATCAAACGCGGAAAATCGCACGCGCGTCATATTTTGACCAGTAAAACTTCCAAAAGAAAGCGTAAATTAGACATTGACACATTGGTTTCCGAAGGCGACCAAGAGCGCGTCGAAAGAATGCTGCCTTACGGAAGAAATTAAAAATTAAAAATTAAAAATGCAAAAAGAAAGCAATTATCAAAATATACAAGCTTTTTTAATTTTTAATTTCACGACTAAAAGGAGTGAATTATGCCAAGAGTAAAACGTGGAAATAAGCGCCTGCAAAAGCGCAAAAAGATATTAGCTTTAGCTAAAGGTTATTACGGAACAAAATCAAAACTTTACCGTCAAGCGAAAGAATCGGTCGAAAGAGCTTTAAATTTTGCTTACACCGGACGCAAATTAAAAAAACGCGATTTTCGGCGGCTTTGGATTGTTCGCATCAATGCGGCTTGCCGTTTGAACGAAATGAAGTATTCGCAATTTATGCACGGTTTGAAAGTTGCCGGAATCGAAATGGACAGAAAAGTTCTCGCCGATTTAGCTGTCAAACAACCTGAATCGTTTGCCGTATTAGCCGGACAAGTAAAAGAAGCAATCAATAATCAACAGCAACAGTCGGCTTAGTTTTAGATGTCAGAGGTTAGAGATTAGAGATTAGTAAAAACTAACCTTTAATCTCTGATATCTAACCTCTTTTTATGACCGAACCTAAAGAACAGGTAAAATTGGCACGAGAAGCGTTCAATAATGTTTTTGAGCGCTTTAATCGTTTTCGCGGGGTACAAACGCAAAACAATTTGAGTTTGTCCGAAGCCGAAGGTCTGCAAAAAGAGCTTGCAGAAATTCGAGTCAAACACACGGGTAAAAAGTCTGATATTACGGGATTAAAAAAATTTATCGGACAAGTTATGCCGGAAGAACGCGCCGAATTCGGAAAGCTGATTCAAACGCTCGAAACCGAAGTTTCCCAATCAATTGCCGAAGCGGAAAATACACTAAAAAGTTTCGTTGAAAACGCGAAAATCGAGCGTGAAAAATTAGATGTAACTTTGCCGGGAAATCGTCCGCGCGTCGGACATCTTCATCCGATTACGCTTCTACGGCAAAGAATCGAAGAAATCTTTGTTTCGCTCGGTTACGCGATTGAAGAGGACCGCGAAATCGAAACGGATTATTACAACTTCGAGGCACTGAATATTCCCGAAGGTCATCCGGCGCGTGAATCGCAGGATACTTTTTATACAACAAATGGCTTTGCGCTTCGTTCGCAGACTTCGACCGTGCAGATTCGCGCAATGGAACGACGCGGCGTTCCGATTCGCATTATCGCGCCCGGCAGAGTTTTCCGCCGCGACACGCCGGATTTAACACACACTCCGATGTTTCATCAAATCGAAGGCTTATGCGTAGATAAAGGAATTACGATGGCGCATTTAAAAGGAACGGTCGGCGAATGGCTGCGGCGTTTATTTGGCAAAGAAACGAAAATCCGCCTGCGCCCGTCTTACTTCCCTTTCACCGAACCGAGCGCGGAGTTTGATTTTTCCTGCTTCAAATGCGGCGGTTCGGGCGTTTTTGAAAACGAACGCTGCCGCCCGTGCAAAGGTTCGGGCTGGATTGAACTCGGCGGCTCTGGTATGGTTCACCCGAATGTTTTACGCGCCTGCAATGTTGACCCGCAAGTTTATTCGGGCTTTGCCTTCGGCTTCGGCTTGGAGCGAATGTGTTCGCTGATGTATTCGCTCGACGATATTCGCCTTATGTTCGAGAATGACGTGAGATTTTTGGAACAGTTTAAATAATATGGATGAATTTAATCCAATAATTGCGGCACATAAACATTCTAGAAGCCATCTCAAAAATAGTTTGATAAAATTCACGGATGGCTAGACGTGAAGAATTAACCGATGAACAATGGGCTTTGATTGAACCGTTATTTGATAAACCGCCGGTTGTGGCGACTCGC